>JAABUL010000409.1_pt1 | contig 92432 bp, 102 predicted proteins | sample 5559151 | NCBI WGS metagenome assembly JAABUL01 (sample SAMN10711876, study PRJNA513368) | rock metagenome | isolation source: Antarctica rocks | place: Antarctica: Victoria Land, Pudding Butte sud | reverse complement strand
GCCCCCCCCCCCCCCCCCCCCCCCCCCCCCCCCCCCCCCCCCCCCCCCCCCCCCCCCCCCCCCCCCCCCCCCCCCCCCCCCCCCAGGCAGCTGGACGAGATCTTACAGTATGGCTCTTTTACGGAGGAAGAAGGAGAAGAAAAAAGATGGTAGTGTGGCAGTCCTGGTGGTGGTAGTGAGGATATCCGGGATGGGGGGTGGAGTGCTGGAGTTGTGGTTCTTCTTTCTCTTACAGAAACTGCGATGACGTTGATCTTTATGCTGAGTTTCGCGGTCACTGTACTGAGACCAGAAGCAACTTAACTCAACAGGCAAATAGAAGCCTCAGCTAGTGAATAGCATACCACCTTCATTGGACCAGAATGGGACAATTTTTTCTGGGAATCTGAGCCGCAAGAGGGTATGGGAGGATGTTTCGCTAGAAGAACTAGGAAGCTACTGTTGTTCCTCCCGGTGAAAGGATTTCTAGCAGCCAGCATCAGCGATACCTTATCTGTGCGACTTCCCAAGCGGAAACCCGCTCTCCAGTCTCAGTTGATACCAGCGTGGTATACCACGGCCTCCTGCAATACTGAGATGGGTTGGGTGGCTGTTATGAGCCATATACTAGCCCAGCTGTTGGATTTTGCGAAGCAGCATTCGCAGGCTCTGGTAGAGGCGGAGAGGGATCTGGGGAAGGGAGGATGGGTGGGGTGGGGTGGGTGCTGGGTTTGAGTCAGGAAGGTAGTAGGATTTTGGGTCGTCTCTGTTTGTGGGGGGATAGGTTGCTTGGGATGGGGGGATCTGTCAAGAAGGTGTGAGTCTGGTTGAGTTGGTGAAGGTTTGCACTTGCGGTCGACGTGACTTTTTTTGATAAGGAATCACTTTGAGTAAATTCCATGTCTTGCTCATGCCTTTTGTGTCTCGGTCGTAGTTTATTTTTTATCGCTTTGTAGAGCATCACCTGTGCGGCGTTAGCTCTCTTCCTTGGGGATACAGTCCTCCATCGTTATTTTAGTTTCTTTGAAGCATGGCAGATGAGACATCTGGATCTGAGGTTTTTAGGTGCCATGCGTAGGCACCGTGGGCCTCGAACGACCTGGATAGGGTCTGGATATTGGAAGGTGAAGGTCAAGGAGAAAGCATCAGAATCGGAGATGAGAGATGAACGCGAACGATGTGCAGATTCGCAGACCGAGCTTCGAATCAGACGAAGGTTGTCCAGCTAAGGCTGAGAACGTCTTGATCATGACTCCGTAGGCGGCGCAAGGCATTCTTGGCCAAGGCGCCGTCATAGTTCTTTCAATCGAGGTGACGGTGGGGTCAGCCAACACAGAACTCCAGAATAAGGCCAATTGCGAGTATATGCTGATGAGCCTGAGAAAGGAGAACCAAGCGTCGATCATCCACATTTGCATAATCCAAGTCAGAGTCCTCTTCCTCTCCTGAGGGACCCAGACCATCGCGTCCTGCCCAGTAGGCCTCTAATGATGTTAATTGGCCTGCTTGGAGACGTTCGGCCCGGTACTGAGTGTTTCGTGTTGTCGTTGCTTTTCCTTAGTTGTAGCCTTGGCAATCGTGTCCGCCTTGTGTAGCCTCTTCCAAACCGCCATCTCGGATATGTTTTCGTCAAGTCAGCCACTGACGACTTGTCTATCCGGCGTATGAGGTCGGATATCCTCTATTATACACGCCTATTGGGGCTGTTTATGGCCCACAGCCATGGCTTGTTCTCGTACTCGCGAGTTTGCTCCATGTATCCATCTCACGCGATCGACCATATTCCATCTCGGCTTCTGCCGTATGGAAGAAGAAACTCTGCTCTATTGAGGGGTCATGGCATTTTAAGTCATCCAGCGAGGATTACAGATCGCCTATTGGCCTACCAAAACGGCATTTTCCAACCAACGATGATACTCCCTTCAAGCTGTACATGTTAGAACATTCTCGTCCCTGAGCCGTCAACCCCGACTTATGCATGTCGTTTTCGATCGCAAACTGAAGAGTTCGATCAAGCGAGGGGACGATCATGTCCCTTTTCGGATTGTCGGATTAAAGTTCATGTATTGCGGAGACAAAGCTAGAATCTCGTATTCCTTTCGGAAGAACAACTCTCAAACCACGCAATGAGGAGCCTTGTGGTCAAACAGGATTATAGGAGCGAATATCATTTATCAGGGGCTGTTCATCCGATGGCGTTTGTGGCTTCTTGACAGAATACTGTTTCGATGCTTGTAGGCCCCTTGGCACTTCTTGATCACTTTGCCTTGACACATCAACTGACATGTTACTTCAGCACGTGGCGGCTGTCATAGATAGTACGGCCACGGGCGCGGATGCCCCTGGGGCATCCCTAACCAGAATTCTAACGCTTACGCGTACAACAAGCGAGATGCAGAGAGGATAGTTAGTCGGCCGGTAACCAATTCTCTTTCTAGGGAATAAAAACCCTGAACAAGGCTGCGTCGGAGGCAGAAGGTTAAATTCTCTCGGGTGGGATGTTGGGGACCATGTCGGGTTTGTTCAAACTTACCAGTACTTCGTTCCCGATGTTGGTGGAGTGATTTGCATGGTCGGAACCAGCCGCTTACTGCCGGCCCTTGTAGCCATCAGAGACGTCGAGGCAAGTCCACGAAGAGAGAGCTCGCTAACAATGCATGTCAGCAATACTACTTCGTACTAGTGGCAGAAGCTAGTGCATGCTTACTAGCCGGGCACAACGGGAGATCGTCTTCTATCCCCGCACCCCCGCACCTCCGCACTTCACTTGCTTAGCGTACCATACTTCGACCTCAGCAAGGCAATCATCAAAACATGGTGTTGGAAATAGGGGAGATGGTAATCTCCGCCTACATAGGGCTGATAGGGCTGGGGCCCGCTAGTAGAGTTTTACCTGCTCGCTCCTAGATAGACTCCTATCCAGCTTCAACCTACCTACCAAAATGCCCCATATGACCTCGTATTCCAACACATGGCTTGATGGCTTGATGGCTTGGAGCCTTGAAGACTTGAAGACTTGAAGTTTTCGACCCCGGAACTGAAGGCACAAACCTAAACACCTATCAGGTCGCACGTTCTGACGCTGCTTATGGCGATTCCCCCGCATCAAGATTATTGTCTGTTCTTCCGACCAAGTCCTGTCAGCTGCATTGAACTCTTGGAGGAGGATCCGCAAGCCATAGCTCTTCGCCCGCTCACATCAGCTCCTCGGAATGGAAGAGTCGAAGCGAGAGCCGCAGCTATACGTGCGCGGCGTGGTTTGGTATCCGATGGGTTCGGAACAGCTGCAGGTCATCAGAAGAAGCCCCTGGCGTCAGCCAAGAAAGTCTATGCTGCTCTCGGACCGGACAAGCAGGGAAGATATAGATCCACGTGTGGTGGTGTGGATAGCTGGATGGCATCGGGTAGGAGATGCGCATCTTCTGGTACAGCGGGATAGATCTGAATCCGTGAAGCTGTTACGTACTTACATATCCGGATGGCTTCCAGGCACGGAATATGAAAGTCAAATGTGAGATGACTGCAAAAGATCGATCGTAGGATCAAATGGCAGACGGCAGCGCTTCCATTCATCACTCTTGTTGAACCCCTTGAAGAAGTACATAAAGGGCCCAACATCCTGCAAAACATCAGCAACATTCAGCAGACTCCCACATCTTTCCAAAGTCAAATAAGAAAACCACGCTCTTCAACTTAAACTTACTTCTTGTCTATCAATCAGCCAATATGCACTTCACCCAACTCTTTACTCTTACCGTCTTCCTCGCCGCTGGCGCCCTTGCGGCTCCCAACAACCCTCCTCCACCTCCAACCAAGCCATCTCACCCCCCTCAGCCAACCCAGACCATCGTCAACCAGCAGAACCAGTGCGGCAACAACGTCACTCCGTACTGCTGCACCTCCGACGGGAAGCTGAGCTACACCTCTTGCTATGCCATGAGTAGGCTTCTCCGATCGAATCTTCCCGGCTCTTGTTGTACTGTTCGCTAATCAACATGTTTGGAATAGGTGCCAGTTCCCAGTGCTCCAACACAGTTGTCTGCTGCAATGCCCAGAACGTGAGCAGCCATTTGTTCCTCTATAATAACCTTTTACTCTCTTCCACTTCTCTCTCCACTATTTCTGTGGTGCTAATTCTCTCTAGAGCATTCAAGTCTGCATTGGCAACGCCAATGTCGTTCTCAAATGAACAATCCCAATGCCACAAGGCAGAGCTCTTCAAATGTCCCACTGTCGACAGCGACATGGCCTCCCGGTCTGCAGGAGATATCAGGGTGTCACTCATTTCGATGGAAATTGTTGCTGTTTGCTGTGTATGCTCGGTCATTCCGTGGGTTAGCGGATTGCTTCAACGCTCTTTGACGATGCTTGTAGCCTCGTAGCTAGTTATCAAAGCTTGTCTGCCCAACTCTACCACTTTTGGTGATTATCTTCGTTGTGAGCTTCGAAATGATAACTGAGCGATTGCTGCCGAGAATTACCCTTTCATAACTGATTAGCCCAGGACCCGTGTCAGGCGTCCGCTAGTCAGCCTTTCTTAACTTCCTCCCGAGAAATAATTGAGGTCTCCAAGAGGATTACGGCCTAGTTTCCCAAGTAGAAGAAGCCGAATGTGGACCATACGGCAAGTCCTTGCACGCATAGTAAGCACGCAGGAAGAAGAGAAATGTGTGAACCATTAAGAACCTGTGCATAGCCTTAGCATCATGTACAACCATATGCCTATTTCAAGTTGTGAGCAATTCCACGCTCACCGAGTCCAAGCCCAAACTATCAGATACAAGTCTACTAGAGATCGCGAGCGGCCCTTGTGGTTATTTGCCTCTCACTAGTCCCTTCTTTACATAGAATTAAACTCTGAGAGCAATCCTGTCTGTCAATACCGGTATTTGTTGTCATGAGCACACGGACCATGTGAGCTACAACATTTCAATATCGATAGCATGTAACGATGAGCTCTTAATTTCTCATATTTGCACCAGAGCTCCAGCTGTGACTTGTAAACACAACGCCCAACGGAGAATGTGTAGGAACTAACAACGAAACATCTGGTTTGGGCAGAATCTCTAGATTTTTCATCAGACCTCAATGCCGTCTTTTTAAACGGCCGAGCTGAAGACTGTTACTTGCAACTAAAATTCTCATCATTACCTGCGGACGAATCAACGTAATTAATTCGTAAAACTTCCGGCTGCAAGGCGGCTGGGAAGCATGCTCTCAAGTTGGCAACTAGCTGCGTTGGTATCAGCCACTTCTTCTTCCCAACTATACAGGCGATTCATTAAGCAGGTCGATGCTGGACTAGGATTAGCCCAATGGCTATTCTCGAGGCACCATCGTCCATTGCCTGCTGTAATGGCTTCACCATCGCTTTCAGATCGAGACCATGTTTGGAAAAGCGGGGTTCCTTTAAGAACATCGTACGGGGAATCTGAACAGAAACCGCCGCGAACATCGCCGGAGCCTTGTTCAAAGAAAAAAGATCTGTCACATCTAGGCTTGGCTAGTCCCGTCAGCGAGCTTCATTTTACTGCTCACATATTATTGCGTCGAAAGCAAGCCCTTCAGAGCGTCCACACCGTGCTATCGTTTATAGCACCCGACTCAGACAATGTAGCTCAGAAGGCCCTCATTTTTGCGCGCGTCAAAGTCGGCGTGAAGAGATTTGGCACCAAGTGAATGGGCAGCGTAAGATCCTCGTCTTCTATCACTACTCATGATGAACTCTGATGAAGTGTAGATCTGATGATTGTCTAAAGGGGTGTTTTCTACAGTAGAAAGCTATCTACGTTTTGTGCCGTGATTGGCGCTAGCACCAAATAGGCTAGCGTGTGGTGTAGTGACACCGCAACTAAGACTACCTTAGGGTCGGCATCTGAGTCAGAAATTCTGTAACATTACTCTTAGTTAGCTGTAGGTAATAAAAAACAAAGATATAACTGTATTGTAACTGTACTGTTTTTGATAATCGTTTTGAGCCGGTATGAAAAACTATACGGTTTGTATGAAAAGATAGCTCATATAGAACGATGGTAAATTATTTTTCAACATTTAGTATCGAAGATAAATTCTCACCGTCGCCAAAATTTCAATCACACAGAAAAGATTTTAAATATAAAAGAGTTTAAAATTTCATTAAGAACATACAGCGTACTTCATGCGTGCCATCATTGCGAAAATCAAGCTATAAATTGATGACGTTGCAGTAGTAACTTTGCAAATCTTAGAGTGAAGTTTAAGATTCTGAGAAAGAGAGTTTTCAGAGGTTTGTGAAAGGTTTGTCGAGCCTTCGTCGCAGACAGCGCAAATATCTTTTTAAATAAATACCTTAGGTAGATAAGATATGATATAGCATCGTTAAGTCACAGGCACGAGTATTCTAGAATGTTAGATAGCAAGCTCTATATCAATTAGATTTGACTAAGCTTGAGTGAATAAAGTTCTCAATCAAGTAAATCAAGTACATAGCAGTTCAAAATATATGATAATCATGAAGCAAAAGCGTCAACGCTCGCTCACTCAGAGTTGCTGTCATCAGTCGTCACAGCTCAGCAATGACATCAGATAAATATTATCAGATCGTAAACTCAATCTCTTCACTCATCGTCGTCTCTGCAGTCTAAGAATTCTTCTCATCAATCAGCTCATTCTCGATCTTCGAGATTTTCGAGTTCAACGAACTCATGTTTCGTGAGAGTTGAGACGTGAATATCAACGAATCTTCGTCGAGCAGAACAATATGCTTGCGTTTGCGTGCAGTTCGACTAGTTGACTTAATCTTCTTCTTGAAAAAGTTTATGATCAACGATCATCAAACCTTTCGAATTGTCATACAGTCTCATCACTTCGTGAAAGCTTCACGATGATAGCGAATTTCATCTTGACAATCGTCAGCTTTTCAGTCAATGTGTAGCTTGATCTTAACGATCAAGCTAGCATAGATATCTGAGCACAATCAGTGAGAACGATGTTAAATATAAGACAGTCTTGAGCACATACTCATGCAGTAATGACGTGTCAAAGATGCGCTTCAATCGATATCTACATGCTCTGCAATGAAATCGAAAACATTGATGAAAGAGTTCGCGAAGAAGTGTCTCAGGAAAAATTTCGTGCACGCTTTCTCTGATTTGCAGTTCTCTAAATTGACAGCGACTTCGTCGTTCATGTTTAGTATGACTTGAACATGAGTCTGTAACTCTCAGTTAACATGCGAACTAGTTCTCAAAGCATTAAACTTACAGTCATCTTATTTAACGCACGATTTTTCCAACTCTTGATTCAATCATCAATCTGTCAGTAGACATACTGATACAGCCTGCTATCAGAATTTGAGATCACATCAACTTCGTACACATCTTCAATCAATGATTTTCAATTGAATCTTCTAAAGTAGAGCAGATACATATAGCGAGTATCTTGCTTCAATCTATTTCTCAGAGACTTCTTGATCTTGATTTTCTTCAGCTTCTTTACAGACATTGCGAGTAATTTGACTATGCATCTTGTGAGTGTGTCAGCATGATCTGCGAGAAAATCGCGAACGTAGATTTTCTTTGAAGAATTCATAGTGTCAATCAATTCTTCGTTCTCTAAATCACTTTCAGATGCGTCTTCAGAGATGAGAAAGTCATTTGATGATGACTGCAGTAATTAGCAAAATACTAAGCATGAACATGAGAAAAACTTACACTTCTTTCGAGCTCTTGAAAGAGATGCGAAGTTAAAACATCGCGATCTGTTGAGAATTTTGCAACGTCATTGTTTAACAGTGTGACATCAGACAGATCATTGATCAGAGCGAGTTTCTTGATGAACTTCTTGAGTGCAAAGACTTTTGTGAGTGATCTTGCAGAAGTCTTGAACTTGAGACTTGAAGTGATCTTAGCTTTCTTTGACATTGACGACGCTGTCTTTGACGTCTCTCTATCTCTCTTGCGTATCACATTCATCTTGATCTGTAAAGACTGTGAGTCGCGCATCTTCTTGAATGCTTGAAGTCATGTCTGATTGTGTTCAATGATTGAGTGTGAAAAATTTGACAAGTAATAAGGTAGAAAATGAAATTTCGATGAATCTTGAAAATCGCGTTGTGAAAAGCAAGGCTAGAATATTCTCAGCTCTATTGTAGAACAACTATCACATCATCTCATCAGAAATCTCACGATGTCTTCTTCTCTTTCATTGTATCTCAAGATTCTTCATATTTCTGATCATATCTGTTTTACTCTTCTCATCTGATTTCAAGTACTTTCAACAAATTTAAATTGTACACATCAGCTGTTACGAACATGTCTGAACCGACCAGAGTTCAGATGACGCTATGCCTAGTTTGAACCTAGCGCATCCCTATTGAACCCTTCGGGCCATTCTCAGCACTTCTTCCCGTTGTTCAGCACTTTCTTCATTCACCTCTTTCATCATTCTTTTAGACAAACACACTTGGCATATTACATCACATCTGTATCGAGCCTAGCGCAGCCTCAAGCCATTATTTATAGAAGAGCTTGCACTCTTTCTCTTCTGTATTCTTAATGTCTTGTTATAGCTACCTCTAAAGAGCAATACATACATATCAGCCTTGAGCCTCTTTGGTTGAATGATCTAGGCACGGTCCCAACATCAGCTTTCATTGATATCACAGTCATTATTCATCATCATTAATAAGAATGATTCTTGCACTATCACATCGTCTGCGATTCAGAGATTCAGACTTCAGACTCAAGAAAGCTCACTGCAAGATCACGTCATTGCAGTGAGTTTAAAAGAATAACAGAAGATAGCAGTTTGAGAACATGAAAAATGTCTTCTCAAGCTTTCATTTCTGATTTTTCAGCTATTTGTAAGAGCGCGAATGATAATGCTGTTCAAGCTTCATGATGAATTCTGTGTAGCTAATGCTTCATAGCAGATAGATCTTAATGAAGAAATCTTTGACATCAACGACATTGTTTCACAGTCATTTCTGAGCATTCTCAGACATCTTGAGACATATTTGCTCATCTTCGCATAATCTCTGTTTACGCGCACTGCAATTCACACTACAGCTATGACATAATTCATTTGACATGACAGTATGTACAGAAATTCAGCAGAGCATAATCTCAGCTTTTGAATTTCTATCAACTTTTTATTTATTGCATACATCTGACTAACGTGTCTGATATCTTTAGACACTTATTCGATTCTTCTTTTTCATTTCTCATATACTGTCATATCAGCGAATCAAGAGTTGACAGTCTCGCACTTCTTGAACTCTATTGCTTGAAGATCTCGTCACGATTTTCAAAAAAATCAAGAACTTGAAATTCAGATTTCTTGAGTGATCAAAGTCTAAGTTTGAATTTCTTCACATCTCAACTTTCATTCTCTTCGCAAACCTTCTCTTCTTCGCTTGATGTCATACATGCAACATTATGTCTACTTGACGCAATCAATATTTGCAGCTTTCAACTGACTTGCGCGCTCATTCTTTGATGAATTCTTTGCGACGTCATGATAATGCGAGCGTTGCAAGACATTCACGAAAAGATGAAAAAGAAGACTGAAGTTTCTTGACTTATGATAATGCTATGAATGCATCTGCTGCAGATGAATTACATGATTTGATAAGTTTTATGTAAAGATGAGAAGATCTCTCTTTAATTGCGATCAGCACACGTTCATGTCAACTCAAGATTCTGCAGCTCTTTTGAAATTCTTGTCTACGAGTCACGATGACTTTTTCAGCAACATTACAACATATCTTCTACTTTCATACATACAGAATGATGAAGAAGATGTGATATTGAGATTACTTGCAGAAGTCTCGACAGCAGACTTTTCAGAAATCGTTGAAGAATTACATCAACATGCAGAAGAATTAAACGCGTCTATTGTTAACAACACTGAAAATGCTGCTTGAAGCATGTCGTCGTCAAATAGATTTCAAGTCGAAGCTTTCTCATCTGATACGTTTGAGAAAATTTCACATAGACGCTCATTGAACGATGTAGACTCATTTATCATGACGTTGAGACTGTGAATGAAGAAAGCGAGTATAACAAGACGAAGTTGAAAATTGCTGCAAGAAGTTCTTTCACTTTTAAGAAGTGTCGATTAACTTAAGAGTCTATCAAAAAATTTAGGCACATTTCGCAAGCGCATTAAAGCTCAACTTTCGCTTCTCAAGATGCAACGCAAGAAGCTGATGCTCGATGTTGCACAAATGCTCACACTCGTCTCTTTGACTAGAGAAGACTCAATGATACGAAAGAATTTTATGTACTTCTTCAATCTCGCTCATTTTTTCAAGATAATGCTGTCGACATTTGCGTTCATCAACAAGCTTCACTTAGACATAGTCAATTTTGTTGATAGATTCTCAGAGTTGTGAAAATCTTATGCCTGAGAATCATTCATTCATTCTTGTTCGAGACAGTTTGCACATTGCAATGTCAAGTCTCTGTTTTCTTCAAACGTCATTTACTTTAAATGTTTTGATAAAGATTGTTGCTGTGACGAGACAGACTATCAGTCTCACATTGAACGAATAACTTGTGTCGATAAAGATCACACTTCAAACGTCAAAATTTCTGAAACTATCGTTCTTATGATATAAAGACTTGCGCAAAGATGAAAAGTCATACGAGATCTACAGCAACTCATAGACAACGATGATGATATTCAGAATGAAAGAGAATTATTTGTACTAGAAGATGTAATCGATGAATTGTATGAGAAGCATGTTCTTGAACGACTTTTTGATGTTCACTTAGACTATTACTATGAAAACAGCGTCGAGACAGAAGATTTGAATAACATTGATTCTAATGTGAAAGATCATGTTTGAGTCGTTCGTTGTATTATACACACTGAAAGAAGAGTCATTAGATCGTTAAATTAATCATCGTCGTCTAAAGAAGAGTTAGAGATCAAGATCTATGAACATGATTACTTTGTGACAAGCTTTATTGAGGGAAAATGTCTCTCAGTTTCTTTTCTGTGCTTTGTGAACGACTTTGACTTGTTTAGAAACATGTATCGATTCTTGATGAAAATTTACGCGATTCTGACTGAAATGATGATACGAGAGCGAATCAGATGAGTCAATGTCTTCTCTTTAACTCTTGAATCTCATGACGTCAAATTTCTCAATGTCATTGATGCTTTACAATTCTTAGAAGATCTCGACAAGAGATTAAGAATGAACATACAAGAAGAGCAAATGCTAGTCTGCGCATATATTTTTACGTTCATCGAAAACATGTCACAACAGAATGCAAATTTTGACTGCAAAGCATCAATAGCTGTTAGAGACTGTCGTTGTTATGTAATAGAAGCATCTGAGCGAGACAATCTGAAATATGATGTCTTAGAACAAGAATGATATTATGAGATTATGAAGCAACAAAGAGCACACATCAAATCTCTCAGATCAGATGCATGCATCAAGTACTGTTGAAAATGAGAACTGTCTGAAGAATTTTCTTCGCTTGAAAAGATTACGTTGACTCTTGATCTCATCATTTCTCGATCTGCAGATTCAGCTCACTCAGAATATGTCGATCTTGCGAAATTTGTTCAAGAAGTGCTATTTATCGCGATTCTCACCAAAAAGACTCAAATAGAGTATGTTCAATGTCTGCAGCACTTTCAATTTTCTTCAGAATGAGAACAATTACAGTCTTCACTTACTCACTTGCACAGCTGAAGAATGTAAGAGACGACGTGATTCTTGATCATCACTTCAATATTGTTAAGAACATGATTTACTCTGAATTGAATAAAACTCGTCTACATAACTGCAATTCAAAATGTGTTCGCTTGAATCATGCAATCTGAGAAATTTAATTCTGCTGATATGATTGTCAACTGCTTTGCTGTCATGATCAAAATCAATTCTATTATTTTGATCATTTTTATGTTCTCGAAAGATAGACACGCTCTTTTAGATGAGATCAAAAAAGGTAGAGATGCTTTTCAAAAACTTTTCAAGACTGCAACTGTTGCAATCACATTCGAAAGTTGTCACACAAGCATCATCTTCTCAGTAGTCAGTAGCAGTTATAGCGAGATGCGCTACGAAACGATAGATAATGAGTTCGAGAAGATGACTGCTGCAACTGTCAATCTCAAAGATCTCAAAGATCTTAAAGTCAAGAAGCAAGCAGCGACTGCATATAAACAGTTTAAAGCACGCTCAAATGTTCATATCAATCTTCATTTCAAGATCATTGCAACTGAATATGTTACTTCAAACAACGTCAATGTTCTGATTGAAAAGAACAAGCATAAGTACGTTGTATATTGAGTTTTATAATGAGATAGTTTCTAATTATCAAAACAGATTCTTTAAACAGACTGTGACTCAAATCAACTTTCGTGATGTTGAAAAAGCTTTGCTTATGAAAGAAAATTTACAGCAGATCATTCGCTTTGCCAGACTGAAAGCATTTGTCATCTCAGATTCAAGCTTGATCAGATCTCTTCACACAATCTTCAAGACTTGTTTCAAACTACTTACAAGCATCTCATCGTTGTTCGAGACTTACAATGCAGAGATTGAACGCGATTTCAAAGTCTACAATGAAGAATTAAGTGAGAAATCTTGTATTGAGATAATCTCGAACAGACATCATCTTGAACTCAGAGCGTTTAGCTGCATTTCACTCAAGTACGCAAAGAAACAATGCAACTTTTCAATTCATTCTTCAAAAATTGATTCAGACTCTCAATTCGCAATCTCACTTCGTTAAGCTTTCGCTCGAAACTATCAAATGCACAATATGTTTCAATTTGACAATGCTTTCTTTCAATGATGTAAAAAAATCAGCTTCACTGACGAGTATGTTCTCAATCTATCTTCATCGAAATTTAAATAATGTCAACTGACTTTTCATAGTGTAACTGAACATCATGTCACGTTTTTCTTCGATGACTTTATCTCTATTCAAATGAATCAGCTGACTCGACTCAACGCGATTTTACTTCATTACAGTTTCTCTGATAAATGTCAAATGTTCGCAAATGTCAATTCTGTAATCAATTTATCTCATAGTGATCATGTTCTTCATCATTCTTTACTATATCTTTCAAAGAAACAGATGATGATAGACTTATCAGCAATCAAGACAGAAAAAATCTATATTCTTTTCATGAAGAAGACATTGAGTGCTGATGACTTTGCATACAGCTTGCAAATAGGCGAAAAGCATCTTCTGCTTCATGTAAACATGAATGTTGAATTTTTGTGAGAAGTCGAGCGAGTGAAAATTATGAAACAAGTTACGTTCTGCGTAAAAGATAATTGTCTGAGCTTGTCAATGATTGATTTTGAGAGCAAAGAATTATCTTGTATGAACAGTTTTAATATGTTTTCTTCATGATCATGACATCAGACATTGCAAAGACTTACTCGCTGATTGCTAGAATATGCTGACTGATATTGAATTACGTTTATAAAGAATATTTGAAATGATTTAATGATGTTCAGATCAAATATGATCTGTCTCTCATGCGTGAAATAATTTTTAGAGTTCAAAGAAATGATTTTTCAAGCGCACAATTTCTTTTTCTGAGAAAATTCATCTTTTTCATCATTCATCATCTTTTACCATCACTCATCATCTTCTTCACTTCATCGCATTTCTTCTCATAAGCAATATTCATCGTCATCGTTCTCTTCTCAAATGTCAGATCATTTGATCTCTGCTGTTCATGACACACGAAAGTTGAATGCATCAAAATTCATGTTTTACATAGATTGAGAAGTTTCTTCTTGAACGAGAACGTCAACATCAATGCATCAGTCTTCATATCTACGATCGAAGCTTCAAGAAAGAGATAAGTCTCTGCATGTCTACGACGTTACAGAATCTTGAAAGAACTAATAAGAAGCGACAGAGCATCAAACATCATGAACAGATGTTGTTTCTTTTTCTCTTGATCTTCACTCTGAGTCTACAGAGTCTTCATAATGCTTGTGCTCAAGTTCTACGATAGATACTGCAAACTGTAACAATCTCAGATTAAAACCTATTGCGAAGAGCAGAGAAGCATCTCAAGACTATGAGAAGAAATCTTCTGATGTTTTCAGTCATCTCGTCACATCTCAGAGCATTCTTCACAAGTCGTACAGCAGTTCTTGACAGTATCAACATCATGTGTATTGACGTGAACATTGTCGCAGAATGTCTGATCATCTTCTCACACATATATTTTTGTCAATTTTTTTATTCACTATAATTTTCTGCTGTATATAGCTGAAACCTCTATATAATCTTCTCAAGCCTTCTGATCTTCTTCGCGCAATGCGTACATTTCTTCATATGCGCTCATCAATCGATGATGACGTTCAACTTCTCAGTCTCTGTCGCGAAATTCACAGTTTTGATGTGAAAATCGATTTTCAAAGAAGAGAATCTTAAAAATCGATTTTCACATCAAAATTGTGAATTTCGCGAATTTTCGAGCGATCGCAATTTACGATTCAATCTCTCTTGTTTCTTGTTTCTGACTCTTCATTCATCTCTCAATTCTTTGAGTTCTGTCATTCATCAGACAGTTTGATAAGAGATTCATTTTGAAACATCTGTCATGTGAATATTTCAATGAATCATGCTTACTCTTTCTAAATAGTAAGTCTTGCGAGCTGATGAAACTTCTGATGTCAAACATTCTCTGTTGAACAAGATAGCAGATGAAACGTTTTATCTTCATATGTCAGCTACGAACGCTGATTCTGCTTACAGATAATTCTGCAAGAGAAGATTATGTCTTTTTCAACTTGAGAAGCTACATATGCTGATCATCACAACTCATGTTTAAATCTTTTCAACTTATACTCAACATGTTTCAGAAATATTATTGATAATAAAGATCATACTATTAATCAAAGCATCAAGTTGCAGATTTGAATAGCGATGAGAGAAATAGCACTGTATGAACTTGTTGAGATTTCAAGACAAGCAGATGAGAATGATGAAACAGTAAATAGATAGATAGATTTAAATATCAAGTATCACATTATATTACAGATATCAAGTACAATCTTGATATGTATAATGAAAATTTCACATACTCATCTGCTTTGAAGTTTGTGTGCATGAGGTTTGCAGATGATCATTTTTGTAGAAAGATTATTTGAAGATTTTGTGATGATTTTTTCAAAACATTTGTATTTCAAAACATTTGTAATTTTAAATTTACTGCTGTTCTTTACAAGTAGTAGTTTTTCTTTATCTTCTTTTCATACAGATGATAATTTTTAAAATTATCATATTTGTTTTTAATCTTTCATTTTATGACTGATAATGAGATTCATCTGTACATGATGTTGACTACAAATCTTTTGATTCTATTCTGTGTTTAAATAGAAGTCAAAAGAGTCAAGAGATCTCAATTCGACACAGTTTAAACGATGTTAGAACGTTGCGTGATCAGAAAAGTCATCATGCAGAGTTTTCACTCATGCGACAACATCTTTTCTAACAGTCACAATCAATCTACGAAGAAGATTAATGACATGTCGATGTCAGTAAGAGATGAAAAGATACTACTAGTGAAAAAGACAATTCAGATGAAGAGTTTGCGAGTTGTGACTACAAGTGATCGAAGAATTTGCAACTCGTCGACTGTGTTGATATCAAAACGTCTTCATCACATTAACAGTGTCATCAAGTAATTGATGAAAAGATATCAGATAGAATAGTCATCTCAAGTATTGAAAGACGTGACTACAATGCTTGAAGAAGTAGTGACTTGTCGATCACGCTGATATACTGAGAAGACTTGAGCTCACCTTCTTTACTTGACGTCAAGTCATTCATTTATTCACGTGGAAAATCGAGAGCTCAAGAGAACGATCAGAACGCATTCTCTTTCATTGATCAGAGTCAAACATTGAACGATTGCAATCGCACATCTATACTAACAATTCATTCAACGTCTACGTGACATAAGTCAAATCAAAAGAAGAAAAGAGTTACTCAGTACAATCACACTCTATCTTCTCATCATGTATATCTCTCTTTCATCACATATTTCTCTGCTCAATGAATGACAATCATTGAGTAAGAGAACACAGCTCTATGTACATTACAATCATGAGCATCACGAGTGCAAAGAAAACGTCTTTCGTCTTTGAATCGAAGATCGAATCAAAACATTGTTGTATAGAATATTGTCAATGAAGAGCAAAGCAAAGATGATGTGTCATAATTAAACAGCACAGACACTTTCATCAAGAGTTTACTTGAGCATCATACGCTGAATAGAAGCTATAGATTCATTACTTGATAACACAGTGTCAATCTCATTGTTTCGACTGCGCAAAGCAGTCGTATAGATGACAAGTGATTTTCTCTCTCAGAGAGTTTTGTTCACTCGATATAAATAGCATAGAGTTTCTCATGAGTCGAGTCTAAATCGATGTCACAAGAATGTATGAATTACAATTACAATTACAATTACAATTACAATCTTTCATTTTATAAAACTATCATTGAGCACATCTGTAAAAATGATCTTCGTAAAAAAAAATTGATCTGTCACTACTTTAATTACAGAACTCTTTGCTTTTAACTGAACTTTAAAATATGTTTCTATTTGAATGATTACATCTTCTGCTTTTACTATTGCTTCAACAAACTCATCTGATAATGTGTTTTAAAAAGAGCAAGTTCATCTCAGTCTTTTACATCTTCAAAGACGACGTTCATGCACATCTTTGTGAACTCAATGCGAAAATAATCGTTCTCAAGTACTGTTTCTTTTCATCAGTTTTGATATATGACGATCAGATGAAGCATATGCATGTGTATATATTGATTGAAATACTGCATATTGACAATTCTCATTTATCGAGCTGATAAAGCTAGAGACACGCTAGTAGAGTTTTCACCTTCTTTCTTCTAGATAGACTTTTGTTCAGCTTCAACCTATCTATCAAATGCTTTCATTTGATCTCATATCATCAATGATGTTAACATAAAGCATTGCTTCTCTAATATTTATTAATGTTCATTATCTCAGTCTCAAAAACGATAAAGAGCGTCATTCTTAACTTACAAGTATGATGATAAACATCATAATCGATTGACATGATCGCAAGAGAGCTGATCAGACCTGCTATATATTCACAAAATGATCATTGAGCAGATTGATCGTTAAAATTATTGATAGAGATATTCATTCTAGCATGATTCTGAATTCAAGAAAAAGAATATTAAATTTCTTTTAATTGAATGTTGTTTTGCAGCAAACATAAAATAGTATAGAGAGAAACTCAGAAAATGTTATGAGTGTATTAAGGCTGAAGCTCTAATCAATTCACAGTGAACGCTAGCAAGTTCACTGCATATTGATTAGAGCTAGTCTACGATCTAGTCTACGATTTAGCCTACGATCTGACTCAGATTTGACTCAGATATGACTCAATTTCTTTTTTCTTTCTCAATCTTTTCTTCATCTACATCACATTCTTTCTGTGTCACAACATGTTCTCTTCAAGTCTAGCGCAGTCTTTGAACATTACATAAATAAAAGTTCTTGTATCACTCTTCTTCTGTATTCTTAATGTTCAGTTATAACTATCTCTAAAGATCAAGCATTATTAATCTCGTTCTTCACTGATTGAATCATCTAGACACGATCTCAACATTACATTAAGAATTCATTAATCACATGATACTGATCTCATTACTCATTCAACATACTCATTCAGATAAAATGAGTTTAAAGAAATTCATTTATCTGATGATTAATGCAATTGAAAGATAGAACAACACTAGAGAATTGAATAAAATCAACAACAAGACTGTTTGAATTGTTAAACTACTTATTGTTCATTAAGTACATAAAGTTCATTCAATTAAACTGATCATTGAGTTGAGTTTCAATATCAATCTTCTGACTTGACTCGAGTACTTGATATCAATCTTCTGACTTAATTTAAATACTCGATTTCAACATTCTGATTCAACCTGATATTAATCTCAAGTCAATATCAGATTCGAGTTCTTGACTCGACTCATCAAGAAATCGAAAATGACATCAAATGTCAAGATTTACTATTTTTGAATCTATTACGTCATTATATTTGAAAGACTTACGTGAAACAAATGAATTTATTTCTCTTCTCGTTGTTTGCATTATCTTGTTGCATTATCAATAAAATATATTGCAAAATGTCTGATTCTGATAAGACATATGAATTATCAAGATCTTCGATCGAGAAAGAATCTAATTTCTCGATCATTCATTCATTTACTTTCAGTAGTCTTTATTCTAATGAATTCACAAGTCAAGATTCATGAAACATTAATCAGAATTTCGTTGAAAAGAAATGAACTCTTCAAGAAGCGATGAATAGAATTTATCACGATACTTCTCTTCTAATATTAAGAGAGAATAATCAGTATGTTGAGTGAAGTGCTGATATCAATGCTCAATTTCAGCAATGATGACTACAGATGTCTGTTGACGAAAGTGTCATCAATAAGACTTAAAGAAAGATAGATAATTCACTTTGAGCTAAGAAGATCGAAGTAAATAAACAATTCAACATCTGAAACAAGTTTATTCAAATGATCTCAATGTTGAAAGAATATTCTAAGATTTCATGCAAGAATTGTCTTAAAATTCTAGATCATTCTATGACTATTGATGAATCTAGTACGTTCAATATGATCAAGCATTTCAAGTCAAATGCTTGTCAGAAACGAAAATGATTCAACTCTCTTTCACAGCTTGAAATATCTTTCGATCATGTAAGTTCAATATGATAATGCAAATAGATAATGCAAAGTTGATGTATTTATAGAAGAAAAGTCATATCAACTTATCATCTCAATTCAATCAACAAAATTGAAAAAAGATATTGTGTCAAATCTTCGTTGCATTGAATTTGTTTTTTTGAATCATCAAAAACAAGCATTTTCAACAGTTACTACAAATGCTTCGTTCAAAGATTACTCTTGTGCATTGCACTAAATTGTTAAACATAATTTTCTCGAAATATGATGAAATTCAAACAAAGATAAAGCAAGACTTAAAAGAGTCACAACAGATTTTTATTGCATTGAATGCATGATTTAGTTCTCAAAAAGTCGCTTATCTGAAAGTTTTAATATATTGAATGAATGCTACATTTCAATATCGTGAACATTTCATTGAATTTACGTCTCTTCAAGTTGAGCATACTGATTGTCATTTGATGCAAGAGCTGTTCAAGATTTTGAATATATACAACATCAAGAATAAGCTTTTCAACGTTATTATTAATAATGCAAGCAACAATGACATTCTAAAGAAGAAGTTTGAAAGAGTGCTCAATCAACACGACATTTCATGAAATAGAGCACAAAACTCAATATCTTGTATGACTCATATCATTAATCTAATGACTCAAGAGTTTATCAAAGCTATTGAATCAGAAACTTTGAATGACAATCTCGTTGTGTCATTGAATGATGATCAAGTCGAGAATGTAATCACAAGCAATGATCTTTGCACTGTTGTCAAGAAGATATTTATCAAGATGATAATGCAAAAAGATAATGCATTTACTAATTGATGAAACAGATTCGCGCTATTACTATTGCTATCAACAGTTCTTCTCAACGAAAGCTTCGCTTTTTAAAGCTGCAAGCAACAAGATCTTGAAAATTGATACAAGATATTTGCATTCGCTGAAACTTTATCTATTTGATGTTTCGATGTGCATATCAACTGCGTGACATAATTGATACATGAATTGAGAAATTCTTGACAGATGCAAAGATTCAAGCTATTTGATTAAAGAAAAACAAATGATCACTAGTATTACTTATTGACAACATGTTAAATTCTTTCTACGAGCTAACTCTGATCATATTTAGAATCATCAATGTTGATATACATTTAGAATTTTGAATGTTTGATGCTCTTTTCAATCATCTCAATGTTATTGAGACAATAGTACGTGATAATGCATGTACTTCACAAGCACTTGTTCTTCGAGCTTGCGAACTAACTTTTAACAAGCTTGCAAAGTACTATTTCAAGATGAAGAGCAAAGATGAACTGATATACAATCTTGCTATGATTTTAAATTCTACTTAAAAGCTGAATTTGTATCAAGATTGAAACATAAATGAGAATGATTCTCATTTTTATTACGACAAGTACAGAAAAGAGTTCAAGAACTATTTTTATCATCATTATGAAGAGAGAACTACAATTGCAGAAGTCAGAACACAAGTGACTAGTGATGTTGATCAGATAATGCAATATGATAATGCAATTGATCATTTGTTAACAATGTTATAGTTTGTTGTGATGATTACATGAACTCTTCTTCAAAGAACTTAACGTCACTCTGTATCTGTTAGTGAAGATGATTGATATCTTTGCACTGACACTATTGTTGAGAAGTTTTCAACATGAGAGTATTGAAAAGACAACGTCTTGAACTATTCAAGATTGACTCAAATGACTAAGAATGTTCTTTCATGTTCAATATTCTCTGTAAATATTGAATGAATATTCAGTCTTGCAAGAAGAGTTTGTTGATGAAATTGATCACAAATGACTTCAGAATCAGTTGAACAGATAATGCTTCTCAAGTATTATAATCGTATCATGAACTTGAATTCTGAGAAGACTATCATTGAAGCATGAAATATTTATTGTAGAGAAGAAGATAAAGATAATGCAATTGATGAATCTGATGATTCTTTCAAGACAGATTTGCAAAATGTTTTACATTTTATTAGTGTTTAGATGTTCAATATCATTTCATTCGAAGTTGCTTTTGCATTGTCAATGTATATAGTATGATAATACACTTATGAGATAATGCAAAGAGATAATGCAGTTCATAAAGTGTATTACTATGCTAGATAGCTTGATTTGATCAAGTTATCACGAATGCTATTTCTATTCATGACTCAACTGAATTTCAAGATTACGCATTAAAGTCTTCACGAGTATCAAATTTCTCTGCTGAATGATTACTCGCTTAACATGAATAGCAAGAAGATTGCTATCTGCATATGTAAAGCATGATATCAGTAAGTGTTGTAAAACATCAAGAGTAATGCAAATGAGTAATGCACTTACTGACAAGAAATTCACATAGAAACGCTTCTGTGATCTTCTGAAGAGCAAGCAGTGTTGAAGTCTGAATTTTATAGTTTGCATCGCTTATTATCTGACTCATTTTGTTTGTATCAGTCTCATTCTGCATGATTTCATGAACTACTCTTTCGAATGAGATTTTCAATATCAACAAATTTGCATCTCTCTGATAACGACGTATCTCTTGAAGTGCAATGATTTCTGACTTTCATTTTCTCTTTGACTGTCGTGATAAATTAGCTGTTGATAGCTTGATGCATTATCTGTTTGCATTATCTTCTCAATTCTATTTATCTTGCTTTCAAGCAAGATTTTGCTTTCAGACATGATTTTATGATCTTGTCTTGATTCTTTCTTAATTCAATTTAACGAATATTTATCATCACGAGTTGACTTTTTCAAATCATCATGCAATGCATCTTCGCTCGACTTTCGTTTTAAATCAAGTCTGTCAGCAATGCGTAACAAGAAATGCATTATCTAAATGCATTATTTGTCTGCTTGCAACGCATCATGAATATGATGTAGATTATTTGATCATGATTTGAAAAGTTGTGATAATTGAGTAGAAGATAGCGATAATTGAGTAGAATGAGAGCAAAGTGAAGTACGATGTCAACAAGAGATGATGACTGAATAAACTGTGTTAATAGTATTACTTTTATGATGAATGTGTTGATTGTATCACTATTATGATGAATGTGTTGATTGCATCACTGAGATGATGATTGTGATGATTGCAGCTCTAAGATAATGAATGAATTTCAAAATTTAGCTTTAACTTTAATTTATCTACATCTTACATCTATTTTAACACTAACTTTATCTACACTTCATGTTTATTCTAACTCTAACTTTATCTACGTTTCACATCTATTTTAACTTTAACGTTATTTACGTCTTACATCTCTTCATTGAATTCATCTATTGTGACTAGGAAAAAGCACTTCAACATCACTATCAGATAAGAAGATTGTTATGCATTATTTATATGCATTATCATTGAGACTAATCAAGATCGCAGAATGTTCAATCTATTTATCAAGTTGCAATTCATTGCGAGTAGAAATTGAGTCGTTGAATGAGACAAAGATCAAAAAATTCTTTATATCAAGCAAAATGTTGATCGAGTCGCTCTTCACAAGCAACTGACAAAGCTGAGAATCATCAGCGTATATCAGAAAGTCTTGAAAGAGAAGCAGATGAACATGAAGAGCAATATGCAAGATATGATCACAGATGATCAAGTGAAAAAGAGACTACATGATAATGCATTTGAGTAATGCATATGTGTTTCAAAAGCTGATGATATAATAGCTCAATGCTTTGAGATGAATTTAATGAAGAAGACAAGAGAGAAGAAGATTGCAAAGCGAGCGAATCTTGAAGCGATAGTCATGAAGACGACGTTTAATACTACTTTTACTGTCAATGTATATACTGTGTTTGATGTAAAAGACAAGACTAACGTATGAATTAGACTATTGCATCACAAGATGAACTTGAAATGAATATTTCAAAATACATGATATTTATCATTGAACTAATTCAGCAACGAATTTTACATCATGACGAATTGAATGACTTGAAGACAATGAATGATTCAGATGTCATACAAGAATTTGACAAATTCATGAGCGCATTCTCGAGTGAAAAAAATGCGATCGATAGAAAGATAGTTAAGTCACTAGATTCAACAGATGATCAGTCTGATGATATCATTGAGATTGACAACGATGACAAGAAGATGAAATTTAGCAAGAGAGATGATGATGCAGATATGATTGAGAACGAGAACAAGTACAATGAGAAGAAGAAGAATGAGAAGAAGAAGAAGAAGAAGAAGAAGAAGAATTCTGAGATAATAGTTATCTCAGATTAGCAGTAGTAAATGAACAAGCATGAATTTTCTTTCATCAATTGCATTATTCTGTTGCATTATCAGACATTCAGATAGATATTAATAGTACTTTGCTTCATGTCTTGACGAGTCGAGTCGAGTATTTCAAGTCAATACTTGATCTCAATCTTCTGACTCAACTTGAATACTTGAATCGAATCTTCTGACTTGACTCAAATACTCGAGTCAAGAATTCTGACTTGAATCAAGTCTTAACGAGTTGAATACTTGATTCGAACTCAAGTACTCGACTTGACGCGATCAGTCTACATTCAATTATGAAAATCATGATAAAGAATCTTTGTGAATTGCTCAAGAATCAAATTGATTGATAAATTCTATCAAAATCATGTTTAAATAATACAATCAATGAAGATCAGAATTGATAGTGCTTAATCTTTAAAGATAGTTATAACTGAATATTAAGAATACAGAAAAAGATTGATATAAAAGCTTTTATTTATGTAATGTTCAGAAACTGTGCTAAACTTGAAAGAAATATGTTTATGACACAAGAAAAATGTGATGTGTTATGAATATGTCAGAATTGATTAAAGCTAGTCAATGATTTAGTCGAGATTTAATCTAAATCTGACTCAAATTTGACTCAGATATGACTCAGCATCTTTTCTTTTCTTTAGCATTTTCTAATCAGCTTCTATTGTCTTCTAGATAAACACACTTCTTTGTGTTACAAGTGATCAACAAATTTCTATGACAAAAACATTTCTTTGTGTTGCAAACATCTTTCAAATCAACATTTTTCTTGTGTTTCAACACGTTTTCTTTGAGACTAGCGTTGATCTGAGTAACTACTATATAAAGCATGTTCTTCTTGTCTTTTGTATCTTCTTTCTTCTGTATTCTTAAAGTCTTAGTTATAACTATCTTTATAAATTAAACATTTTAGTCATGCACGCACTCTGATTAGTTTCTAGACATGATCTCAACATTACTTTAAGAATTCATTAATCACATGATACTAATTTCATTATTCATTCAAGTTCACTCAACTGACAACAAGATGAATATAAAGAAATTTGTGTATTTAATAATCAACAACATCAAAAGACAAAACAACATCAAGAAATTAATAGAATCAATGAGAATATATAATCATGTGATTGCTAAAGAATTTATCGCTCAGTCAGTAGCATCAGTTCAAATCGATTAATAAAATCAATGATAAAGAATCTTTGTTGATTGCTTGAGAATCACAAAAAGATTTCTTCAAATCAGCAACATTCTTCTTTAAAGACTAAAACACTAGAACAACAATCTCACTACATACTATTGAGCATCATTCTTCGCTCGATCATCAATTCTTCACTATGACTTGATTATCTGTGAACAATCTCTTCAAGAATAATCAAAGTTCTTATTTTTTTGACACTATAAATTCAGTCATTTATTCTGAGTTATCATCTTGCATATCAAAATATCTTAGAATCAATGTTGTACAAAAACATTAATACTCTTTGTCTTACTTTCAGACTTTCAATGAATCTTATGAAGTTTTTACTTCATAAAATATAAAAAATGTAAAGCAGCTACAACATTGAGTTGAACAAGACTCAGAAGTTTTTCTTGAAGATTTGAACAATCTTTGAACTCAACAAAATCTAAACGTGAAAGCTTGTGAGTTATTTAACAAGATATTAAGCGAATAAATATGAAAGACTTGTTTCAAAAAAATAAATAAAGTCAAAGAATATTCAAATCAATTAAATCAGATGTTTCAAAATTAAGTAATTGAATTGCAACATCAACTGCAATCATTTAAAGAAGTTACTTCTTTTTCTTTTACTCTGTTTAATTTCTTCAAGCGATCTCAAAAGCTTTCAAATTCATCTTTGTTTATTGATGAAAAAGAATTTATCTGAAATGATTGACAAGAAAAGATTCGTGATAAGCTAGAAATCAACGTCAATCATTTTGATATCAATAAAGTTATTCTGATCTACGTTTACTTCAGAATCAAAAAAGATGCAGTCAAAGTTATTTTAGCTTAACATTAACAAGATTCATTGAATCTTTATGTCATAGTCAATGATTTGTTAAATGAACTTGCTCAACTTTACAATGATTTTGACAAAGAGACAAACTTTCGAAGAGAATACACTAATCTCACTCAAGAAAAGAGCAAATTCAATGAATTTTATTCAATGTTTCAGCGTCTGTTGTTAGAGATTAGCATAGAGCGAGTCATATGAGTGTCATTTAACTAATAGATAAATGCTAAGAAAGAAAAGTATCTACAGAATAGAACTTGCAGCTTATATGTGTGTTTCTGATCTTTACGCTAGGCTCGAAAGAGTTGACGTCTTACACAGATGATGCAGAAACTCGATGACATCATCTCTAGCTCGAATGCTTACTAGACTCAATTAGAAATAATCGAGATCGAGAATAAAGTCGAGAATAGATTGAGAATAGAGTCGAGAATAGATCGAGAATAGAGTCGAGAATAGATCGAGAATAGAGTCAAGAATAGATTGAGAATAAAGTCAAGATCATAACATCTGTTCTCTTATTTGAAATATCATAACAAATAGTTAATCATTGATTTACAAAACAAGATAGTTTATCATCTTCATGCAACTTGAAGTAGTCAGTTGATTCAGTCAGAATCTTTTAATGAAATTTGTAGTTATTTGATTCATTTGAACAATGAGCATTGAGTCATGAATGACATCAAAGAAAAGAAATTCTTGATCAAAGTCAGAAAGCAAGTCATCTTTGCTGAGAAACAAGATTCATTGAATTTCTATAGAAAGATTGAAGTCATTACACTCATCGATTATTCAAAGTCGTGTGACGTGATTTTAACTAACGTCAAAAACATTGATTTACAAGCTGAAATCTGTTTCATCTGTCACAAATCAGATCATACTTTTAAAGAGTGCTCTAATTGATTGAAAGTCAATGCATTAAAAAATGATGAGTTTAATTGATTTACATCAAACTCTGAGTTCAATTCTGATTCAAAAAACTAACTATTTCTTTCAGAATTATTGAAGAGATAGAAATCATATCTTTGTGCAGTCAAATCAAAGTTCTATTGAAAGAAAACTATTTTAAAAAGTTATTTCTGTTAGAAGTCAGCATAAAGTGAGTCATATGAATGTCATTTAACTAATAGATAAATGCTAAGAAAGAAAAGTATCTACAGAAAAGAACTTGATTCTTATATGTATGTTTCTCAGCTTTATGCTAGACTTGATTGAGTTGACATCTTACACATATGATGCAGAGTTTCAATGACATCACTTCTAGCTTGAATGCTCACTAGACTCAATTAGAATGAACTCAAGACGAAGATTAGAAAGAATAAATAAAGACTAGAATTGTAACATTATTCTTTCTTCTTGACTATTCATGTTTGCATGAATGTTATTTCTTAGTGCGCTTTTCTTGAATATTTGATATGAAAGTCATCAATCATCTTTTGAGCATTCATAAATTCATTGTCGTCAGCGTTATATCAGTTAAGATCATTGTCATAGCTCTTTCATTTGACTCAATATTGAAGTCATCTTTAATATCATCAAGAGTTCAATATATCATCAATTTCTCATTCATCTTCATCATTTATCACTATTGATTCTGAGAGTTTATTCTTCTAATCAGACAGAAAGTTATTAACGACGAAACAAAGAAGTTCTGAATGAAATACATCATGTATATGCATAGTTTCAAGTAGTTTCAATTTATAGAATAAGTCAATGAAATCAATGATCTGAAAAGAGTTAAGAATCTTGTCATTCAATTTTTTGAAGAATTTTGCTGTAATAATGTTTTGTTCATTCAGAAACATTCTTGATTCAATCTTGTAATTGATCTTCTTTCTATGCTTGTTAACTTGATTCATCATTTGTTTTCATGTTTTGATCAGAACTTCATAAGCGAAGATCAATATCTTGTTCATTTGTTCAAATATATTCTTGACTCGATCAATTTGCAAACATTCGCAAGTGCTTTCATACTTGATGATGTCAGAGTTGAAGCTCATACAAGAATGAAAGTTCTTGTTCATGAAGAAGAAAATTAAGAAAATAACTGAGAACAAGACGTTATTATTGACAAACTCAATCATGAATAGTCACTTAAATCAGTCGTTCTGCATATATAAACAGAAGAATCAAAAGTATCATTTGATGTTTTGATTGACTTATTCACTTTGATTGTTGATCTGAAAATGATAAATGATGAATAATCAAAGAAAAATGCTCAGTCATTTGCAAAGAAACTTTCATAGTATAAAGATGAATTGCGAATCTCAATTAGATACTATGAAGCTTGATAAATCATGAGTTTAATATACTCATTGAATCAGCATTTCAGCTGTCTTTTCGACTATGATATTTTCATCATCAATAATGTAAGAGATATAATGTCTTTCTTTTGACAATCTGCAGATAACAGTCAGAATAACGTTGTAGTTGTACAAATCAAATAAATTGATAATGAAGTTCATTGCTATGTCTTGTCATCGCTGTTTAGATATTAATAAAGATTAAAGCAAGTTATTTGATTTATTTCTAGATGTTTTTGAACGTTGACAGATATAGCAGTTTTGAATATATTAATTTATCGTTTTTCGCATGAATGATCAATAGTAGTTTCGCTTTATGACTTTCACAGTTCTAAAAATATCAGAATGATCAACTGATGATTGATTATGCATCTCACGAATCAGATTCATTTGTAGAAGCTCGTTGAACAAGACTCATAGCTAATTATCATGATACAAGATTTCATTCTGAGTTCAACAATTCTTTAATTTGATATCTTCATATTGTGTCTCATCTCTTGCTATCACTTCGCGAAGTAACGTACAATTCTTGTCGATTTCATTAATCTCATTAATCTGTTTATAGATTGATTCATTAATGTTCTTCTTTAAATCAGCAATTTTCATTTGATTTAAAGTCAAAATAGTGATTCATTGATAGTGAATGCACTCATCTTCTGAATCTCTGAGCATGACGTCAGCTTGATGAGTTAATGCATTGATCTTAATGTTTTGTTTGTCAGATCAATACATTATTCTGAAGTTGAAATCAGCGAACTTCTAAACTCAATGCATCTGATGTTTGCTCAGCTTTTTATCTTTCATCAACGAAATGAGCGCTTGATAATTGATGAACATCTTGATAGAAATGTCAGTTAACTTCAGTTCAAGTCATCAGTGTTCAAATGCTCAAATGATGATCAAAAGTTTTTTATCATATATTTTGTAGTTGCATTCAGCAGAAAACATGTTCTTGCTATAGAAAACAATTGAATGTAATACTTCTTCATCATCATATTGAGAGAAAACTTCATCATTGACGTAGTTGAATAAGTCAATTTCAAGAATAGTCTTACGAGTTTAATCAAAGTGACGTAGTATAGAAGTCTTGATCATACGTCTCTTCATATATAGACTAATCATATCGAGTCAAGTCATCGAGATCGAGTCGAGTTCTTGACTCGTCAAGACTTGATTCAAGTCAGAATTCTTGACTTGAGTATTTGAGTCAAGTTGAGATGTTCAGTCTGAGTATTCAAATCAAGTCAGAGAGTTAAAATCAAGTATTGATTCGAAATTTCCGACTTGACTCGTCAAGACATGAAGATAAATAGATAAATATTCTATTATGACTCTCTATTATGACTTTCTATCATGACTTTCTATCAAATAGTCTTCATGTTCTTTTATCATAGCTTCTCTTCATGACTTTTCTTCATGACTTTTCTTCATGACTCTTCTTCATGACTTCTCTTCATGACTTTTCTTCATGACTTTTCTTCATGACTCTTCTTCATGACTTCTCTTCATGACTTTTCTTCATGACTTTTCTTCATGACTTTTCTTCATGACTTTTCTTCACGACTTTCTACCATGTTTCTCTATCATAGCTTTTCTTCATAGCTTTCTACCATGTTTTTCTACCATAGCTTTTCTTCATGACTTCTCTTCATGACTTTTCTTCATGACTTTTCTTCATGACTTTTCTTTATGACTCTCTATCAAACAGTCTTCATAGTTTTCTTCATGACTTTCTATCATAGCTTTCTATCATAGCTCTCTATCAAAGCTTTCTATCAAACAATCTTCATGTTTCTCTTCATGTTCTTCTTTATGACTTTCTATCAAAAAGATAATGCAAAAAGGTAATGCAAAGGCGAAAAATCGGAAAAATTTCTATATTTAGCTCTCTTGACATCATATTCAATTGCTTAATGAGTTGAGTCAAGTCAGCAAGTTCTGACTCAGCTTGAGATTGATATCAAGTCAAATTGAGATGTTCAACTCAAGTATTCAAGTTGAATCGAGATGTTTAACTCAAGTACTTGAATTGAGTCGAGATGTAGATATGAAAACTCGACTCGATGATCAGTTTATTTATATGATCAAAGACAATCTGATAAACTTTATTTCATTCAAATATGATTTTTTTTAAGTGAATTAAATTATTGAATGAACAATCTTCGAAAAGTTCTTGATGAAGCATTGATAGAAATTGCAAAAGTTAATGAAGAACTGTAATTGTAATTGTAATTGTAATTGTAATTCATACACTCTTGTGACATCGATTTAGACTCGATTCATGAGAAACTCTATGCTATTTATATCGAGTGAACAAAATTCTTTGAGAAAGAAAATCACTCGTCGTTTATACGACTGCTTCGCGCAGTCGAAACAATGAGATTGACACTGTGTTATCAAGTAATGAATCTATAGCTTCTATTCAGCGCGTGACGCTCAAGTAAACTCTTGATGAGAATGTCTGTGCTGTTTGATTATGATGCATCATCTTTGCTCTGCTCTTCATTGATGATATTCTATACAACGATGTCTCGATTCAATTCTCGATTCAAAGACGAAAGATGTTTTCTTTGCATTCGTGATGCTCATGATTGTAACGTACGTAGAGCTGTGTTCTCTTACTCAATGATTGTCATTCATTGAGCAGAGAAATATGTGATGAAAGAGAGATGCACATGATGAGAAGATAAAGTGTGATTGTACTGAGTAATTCTTTTCTTCTCTTGATTTGACTTGTGTCACGTAGACGTTGAATGAATTGTTAGTATAAACGTGCAATCACAATCGTTTGATGTTTGACTTTGATCAATGAAAGAGAATGCGTTCTGATCGTTTTCTTGAGCTCTCGATTTTCCACGTGAATAAATGAATGACTTGACGTCAAGTAAAGAAGGTGAGCTCAAGCTCTTTCAGTATATCAGCGTGATTGACAAGTCACTACTTCTTCAAGCACTGTAATCACGTCTCTCAATACTTGAAACGACTATTCTATCTGATATCTTTTCATCAATTACTCAACGACACTGTCGATGTGATGAAGATGTTTCGATATCAACGCAGTCAACGAGTCGCAAATTCTTCGATCACTTGTAGTCACAACTCGCAGACTCTTCATCTGAGTTGTCTTTTTCACTAGTAGTATCTTCTCATTTCTTACTGACATCGACATGTCATTAATCTTCTTCGTAGATTGATTGTGACTGTTAGAAGAAATGTTGTCGCATGAGTGAAAACTCTGCATGATGACTTTTCTGATCACGCAACGTTCTAACATCGTTTGAACTGCGTTGAATTGAGATCTCTTGACTCTTTTGACTTCTATTTGAACACAGAATAGAATCAAAAGATTCGTAGTCGACATCACGTACAGATGAATCTCATTGTCAATCAATGAAGAACTGTATTTGAGTAAAATTATTGAGTGTAAATTAATCAATGACTGTTTGTATTTTTCAAGAATTCATCTTCAGTTTTTTGATTAACATCAAAAGTTTTAGAAAGATGATTTTCTGCATATGAAACTTGCATTTATTTATGTTTATCTGTAGATCAATCTTTCGTAATCGATGCAAGATTAATTGTACATGTCATTTGTGTTTTTTTAAGAACTTGCTGTAGATGATAATATCATCTAGATAGATTTAACAAAACTAATGTAAATATTTGAACAACACATCATTCATATAATGTTAATACTTGATAAAATGTTGATTCATTGATTAATTCAAAGAGCATTACATGATATTTGTATGAGTTGAAGAAAGTAATAAAGATAGTCAAATCTTTGCTATCTGAGTGCATATGTAGTTTGTTGAACATGACAATGATGTTTAATCAAGTCAAATACTTGCTTTCTTGTATACAAGTAAGAGTCTCATTTATCAATGACAAAGAATAATGATCTCATTTAATTAAAGCATTGAGCTTTTTATAATTAATGCAGAAATGCAGACTTTCGTCTTTCTTTTTGATGAATAAAATAAGCGAAATGTATGATGCAAAGCTGAAGAAAATGAACTCTTTGTTTAAATGATTAATCAGATACTTCTTTATCTTCTGAAGTTTGTGATTGAACATCTGATAAAGTTTGCTTTGAAAAAATGTTTCTTCATTGATCAACTCAATTTGATGATCATAGAAATGATGAGATGATAGCTGATCAATCATAGCTTGATTGAACATGTTTAAATAGTTATGATACTTGAAGAAGAGCTTGACTTTGATCTCTTCAAGAGTCTTGACGTGTGAAAACTTATGTAAATTCACTTCTTCAAGCTTATTTTCAACTGTAGTTATGAGTTAATTAATTTTCAAAATGTCATGATGTCAGATCATCAACTCAATTTAAAACATAAATCGTTGTCAGAGACTGAGTTAGACTAGAGATACTATCAATATAAAAGACTGATATTATTATTACTTTGATAGAATTTAAATACAAGACAATACATCAGATAATGTACAAGATGAAAGACAAAGAATGAAAGAAAAGAACGAAAGCTCAACTTTTATATACATGAATCAAGCAGAATCAAGACTAGACAGTAATTCTATGACTTAAGATTGCAAATATTTGTGCATATAACTGAAATAATTGAAACAAAATTGCTGAGACTAAATTAAGATGATAATGACTAGATTAATGACTTGATTCATTGAACTGCAAAACAGATTCAATGAATCAAGATTATTTAAAACATTGACAATTTATGTTTTAAATCAAGTTGATGATTTGACATCATGACAGTAACTTCTTTCTTCAAGACTGAGTTTCTGCAAAACGATGAGAAAAAACAAGATGAAATGAGAAAGAATTGAAGATGAAGATTGAAATGAAACAAGAATTGATATGAATGCATTTTAATGTAATGAAGCACAGACAAGACTGAAATAAATCTGAGTCACATCTGAATCAGATTTAAGCAAGATGTCTGAGTCAGATCTTGATAAAATTTGAAAGATGAAACAAGATGAAATGCATTTTAACATAATGATGCATGATGAAATTGAATCACATTTGAATCATATTTGAATCAGATTTAAACAAAATGTCTGAGTCAGATTTAAACAAGATCTGAGTCAGATTTAAACAAAAGAAAGATGAAATGCAGTTTAATATGATGATGCACAGATGAAACTAAAATACATCTGAGTCACATCTGAATCAGATTTAAACAAGATGTTTGAGTCAAATTTAAGCATGATTTGAGTCTGATTTAAGCTGAATTGAAATAATGAAGATTGAACTTAAAGCTCTTAACATTGACATTGAAACATCACACATGACAGTACATGTGATTTTTCAACGACAAAGTTGACGAAATAATATTCATTGAGTGCTTGCTCACAATTATTCAGAAGATAAAAAGACTTTCAAATAGAAAAGTGATCTTTTCAATCAACATAATACTTAAGCAGAGATAAATTATAACATCTATCATGCTTGAAGTTTAATATGCTGTTTACATATTAAAATCTTTTGTCATTCTTGATGATAATGAGTTCTTGAGATTTCTGACGTTGATTTGAAAGAAAATCACTTGTGATATGACTCAAAAGAATGACATGAAAGATTGAATGAATCTTCATGAATGCTAAAAGATTTAACTCAATGATCAGAAAATTGTTCTTGAAGACATGCTTGATCTTAAAGAAATCAACGTTATGATCATTTAACTTGATAATGAAGTGAGTGATGCTGAGATTGCAAGCATTCAGTCAGACTTCATCTTCAACGAAGTATTTAGAACAAGAATGATGAAAGAGATTAACATTGAATTCATAAATGATCTGAGCTATAAACATCTTATCATGTAAATGCTCAGTTAATTTCTTCATCTTCTTGATGAACTTTTCAATATTGATTAACTTGTCTTGAGCTTAAAATATAAAATTCTTGAGCAAAGACTCAAAAGACTTGAAGTTTAAATGTAAGTTTTGACTTGAATTGATCAAGAAGAATGATGTTAAAGTGATTAATGATGATGTGTTATTGACGATGAATTCAACTTCAGAAAGTCATTTAACTTAGTCATTCTGCATGTAGTTGATGAAGACTTGAAGATAATGCTTCATGACAGCATTAATTCTTTTAATTTAATCATTGATCTCAAAGTGATACGTTGTTGATAACTTAACATCTATCTTCAACATTTTACACATATGCTTTCAGACATTGAAGATGAATTGTGTGTCTCAATCAGATATGAAGAACTTGAGTAAATTATAATGTTTTCAAACATGAGCATAAAAGCAGTTAATAACTTCTTCAACTTTCATAAAAGTGATGAGAATTAAATGTTTCATTTTGATAAAATGATTGACAAAGATTAAAACATATTTATATGTAATACTCATGAAGATACTGAGCGATAAAGAATCTACATAGTTCATGAAGATATCACGTCAACGACGTTCAAAGATTGAAAGAAAACACAATTATTCTTAAGTTTATTGTTTAAAGAGCTTAAAATGTGTGTACATGTAACAGTTTCATATGAAGCATTGAATATACTTATAAATGTTTGATTATCAGTAAACTCGACTGATCAGTTCATAGCTTTTTGCTCTTTCTGAGTGATCATTAATGACATTATCATGAGCGAGCTGAATGATACGAAAACGTAGTTTATTTAAGTTGAGCATGTACTTTCTTTCTTGAAAGTACAGATGATTCTCATGTTCTTTACACTTAACTAAAAAAATCTTGTTGTGATGTTGTGCTTCATTGCAAAGCACTTTGATTATTTGAACTGCGAATTTATCATTGATTTCAACTTACTTTCACAATGTCTGAGTGAAAGTGTCAACAGAATCTTCATCAAGATTCAGAGTATCTTAATTTAGCTGAGACTCAACATCTTCAACGTCAAATTCTTTGATTTCTAGATTCATGAAAGTTAGAATTTGCGAAAATGCTGAAATAACTGAGAACAAATGTAACTGAACTGAATTTAGAGCGATGATTTGTGACTAAAGCTTCATGACTTTGATGTTAAAGACATTGAGATCAAGATTCTCAACAATATTAAGATTTAAAACATGAGTTTTCAGAATTGTTTAATGTTGATATTAATGTTAAGAATCAAATGTATTTTTCTCTTTAAAAAGATTTTCTGAGCAACATGTCAAAACATTCAACTTATCATCAATCTTGTTGAAATGATAAGCGATGTGATAATTGAATTTAGACAGAAACTCACTTCAATGAGCTTAATGATGATTCAACTGCTTAGTTAACATGAAATACTTAAGATTTTTGTGATTCATGATCATCTCAACAGAATAAATAAAGTCTTCAAGCTTTGATCATCATTTCTTGAAAGCGCAAACAATGATCATGAGTTCTTTATCATAGATCTCATAGTTACACTCGATTAAGTTATGCTTCTTCAAAAAGTAAGTGACTGAATGAAGAATCTCATTCTCATCATATTGAGAAAGAATGTCTTTGAATATATAGTTCAAAGCATTGATTTCTATCACAATCTTGTGATCTGAATTATAGTAATGAAGAATAATCTTGAAAGTGAAGACTTTCTTAAGAATGTTGAATGCAATCTGACATTTCTGAGATCAAACAAAGAATACATCTTTTCTGATAAGATAAGTGAGCGAGATAACTATTTTACTATAGTCATAAATGAATCTTTTATAGAAGTTTGCAAAATCTAAAAAACTTTAAATGTCTTTAATGTTGATCAAGATGAATCAGTTAACAATGATGTTTATCTTAGAAAAATTCATCTTGATCTCTTCAATGATGATTATCAATTCTAAATACAAGACTTGAGTGATGTGAAACTTGCATTTGATTATATTCATCTGAAGATCTGCTTCTCGCAGCTTTCGCAGAATGAGCTTGACATGAATTTCATGCTCAAGTTCATTGTTGAAATAAATCAAAATGTCATTCAGATAAACTGTATAAAATTTATCTAAATGTTTGCAAAGAGTATTGTTAATATACTTCTGAAACAAGACAGACTCATTACATAAATTAAAGAGCATGATTAAATACTTAAATAATTCAAATCAAGTGCAAAAAATGATGAGAGTTTCATCTTCTTCTTTGATTCAAAGTCAATTGAATGCAAAGATGATATTCAATGTCATGATGTCAGATCATCAACTCGATTTAGAACATAAATCGTTGATATCTTAAATAATCTCAATTCATTGAATCTGTTTTGCAGTTCAATGAATCAAGTCATCAACCTAGTCATTGTCATCTTAATCTAATCTCAGCAATTTTGTTTTGATTATCTCAGTCGTGTGCATGAACTTCTGCAATCTTAAGTCAATAGAACTACTGTCTAGCCTTGATTCTGCTCGATTCATGTATATAAAAGTTGAGCTTTCATTCTTTTCTTTCACTCTTTGTCTTTCGTCTTGTACATTACTTGATGTATTATTCTGTATCTAGTTCAAGTAATATAATAATCAATTCTCTATATTGATAGAATTTCTAGTTCAGTCTAGTCTCTGACATTCAGCTAAATAAAGATTTTAACTCAACTTAGATGATTCAGTGTTTCTGAGATCAGAAGCAAAGAATATTGATTCTTGATTGTGATAGCGTTCAGATCTCAATAGTTCACGCAGAAGCAAAGTTCTTCTTCAGATTTCTTGATGAAGAGAACAGAAATGATCATTTGAGAGTGATTGACTTGAATGAAATCTTTGCTCAGATTTTCATTCAGATAACGACGAAGTTCTAGAATTTCATCACGACTCATGTCATACAAAGCGAAGACTGAGAATTGAGCATCTTCTTTAAAATGTATGACATGATTATGAGCTTGATGCAAAAACAAGATATCAACGTTCTTCTTAAAGAAGATATTTAGAAACTCAAAAAATTTAAATGATAAAGTTGTGATTAAATCAACATTCTTGCTTTGTTGATAAACTTCAAGATTTTCTTGTATCATGAATGCAGTCAAATAAAATTTCTTTTTCATTTGATGAAGATTCAAATGATGATTCTTATCATATATATTATGGTCAGCAATGAAACTCATCTGTACGCGATGCTGACTACAAATCTACTGTCTAGCTACAGTAGAGTCTAGAGATTATCAAAAGTTTGAATGACATCGAGACGCTGCGTGATGATGAAGCGCTGTGCGTTGATCGCGTGCAGAGTTTTCGCGATCGCGCAGACTTCAATAATCTCAATGCGCATGCTACAAACAATCTGCACGCAGATGAGAAAGTCAAATAGAACGCAAAACTACGAGAAAAATCGCTTATGAAAATCATTCGATTCAGTATCTCATCATTGTGACAATGAGAACTGAGACAGAACATTCTTGCGTTTGATCTGTTGAGAGTGATTAGCAGAAAGAACTCGAATCACGAACATTCTTTAAATCTACGTGCTAACTACGTATAGATCTTGTTAAGACTGCGTGTCTGTTACTACGACATGAGCAACTCACAAGACTCGTTAAGTTCAACATGAACAAACTTGAGAGTCTCATTAATATCGTTTAACAGACGTTCAGACACAGACATTCTATACGTGAGCAATACGCTGACGAGAAGACTTCGTTAAGAGAAGAGAGACACAAGCGAGTTAGTAGAGAATGATCAAACTACGCTGCTTGATTAGAAGTGTAGCATACAAACATCTCTGCAAGACACGATCGATCTGCACGAGAAAGATCTCTACAGATAACATGAAACAGATGAGTTGCACGTCTTACAAGCGAAGCGAGCGTCTGTGAAACGTGATATACAATGACGACGACTGTCGACCTCAAGAATCTCACTTCTTCACTGAGCTCTGACTCTTGAATGTCTTGATGATAGAATCAACCTCTAGTCGAAGACATCGTCTGTATAGCTCAAGAGAACAGTAGCGCATGTTGATGTGATTAAAGAAGAAATCGACTGCGATACGTCTGCAACTCATGCTTAAGAAGTAAACTGTTGAAATCTGAGCAGTGAGAGATCTCATTCGCCTTGAACTGTGAATCTGTCGCGAGAAAACTCTCTGAGTAACCTCTCGAGTCTAAGAAAGAAATCAGCATAGAGATTGTGCTTTATGTATGTTGCATGCAACGTATACAACATATTTTCGATAAACACATTAGAAGCGTGAAATGAATATCTGAAGCACAACGATCATAAAAACAAGATCATTCGACAAACGAAATGCGCACACTTCAGAACACAAATGCATGAGCTGAGCGAAGCACTTAAATCGATATGATGCTTTGCAAAATGAGCTAGAATCGAAAGTCAGCTATCTAAAAAGCTTTCTCAGTTTTCGTCACTGAAGCGAAGCGACATCGATCATATGACAACGACGTTCGAGAAAAAAACCGAGATACTGCGAGAAAAGTTCTTTTTCTCACCTTCTCAAGCGAATGTCAGTGACATTGCAGAATCATTCATATCTCTGACAGTCTCATTCAATTCACGCATCACAGAAGATGAAGTGAAGCAGACAATCAAACGAGTAAAAGCAGACAAAGCATCGAGCGCTTCAGATATTTCAAACAGAGCGCTTCAAGCGAGTCTCACAGAACTGATCTCAGTACTGACGAGTTTATTCAACGCATGTGTAACACACAAGTATCATTCGAAGCAGTTCAAAAAGACTCAGACAATAATACTATGCAAATTGAAGAAAAGTGATTATATCGATTCAAAGACGTATCGACTCATTGCTTTGCTCGATATCATGAGCAAAGCGCTGAAGTCGATCATGATCAAAAGACTGAGTGACATAGTCAAGACTCATCACATGCTATCAAATGCTCAAATGAGAGCGAGATGCAAGTGATTCGTGATCTTGACGTTAGATTTACTAATAGATCAAGTTCACACAGTGTGAAACTGTGAAATCAAATATGTGATCTTCATGCTAAGCTTAAACGTCGTCGAAGCGTTCAATTGAGTCTCACACGTCAGACTTCTGCACATGCTGAAAATGAAAAGAACGTCAAGCTACATAATCGAATGAACATGCAGCTTTCTAAAGAATCGAAAGACGTCGCTAATATTCAACGAACAAACGAGCGACATGCGCGAGGTAAACGCAGGCATATCGCAGAGATTTCTCATTTCATTGATTCTCTTTCTATTCTTCAACACAAGTCTAATCAAAAAATGCGAAGCACTGAGAATTAAAATCGAAGTGCTTGACTTCGTAAATGATATTAACATTCTAGTCTACGACAGATTCACTGAAGAAATCTGCAGAACACTGAGCAAAGCACACGACGTCTGCGCGAAATGAGCTTGCACTCATGACGCAACGTTCGCATCAGAAAAGTACGAGCTTACGCATTTCACTAGAAAATCGAAGAGATTCAACATGATGACTAGCATACAAATAAAAAGCTCAGTTATCAAATCGAAATCAGATGTATGAGTTCTAAAGATGCAACTGAACATGAAACTGCGATGAGACGCGCATCTTCAACAAATAGAGACGAATCACGTTACAAGAATGCTGACACTTAGTCATCTTGAAGTCTTCACATGAGAAGCTATCTTCACAAAAGCGAGACAAGTATACTCAGCAGTAGTGAGATCAGAAATCGCATTCGAAGCGTCAGTCTGACATCAGCGCGACAAGAAAGATGAACTGTCGAGCAAAGAACGCAGACTAGAAACACTTCAGAATCAGACTCTGCGTCATGTAGCAGAAGCATTCAAAAGAGTAAACATCAAAACTCTAGAGGCAGAAACATACATGAGTTCGCTACATGTTCATCTGAACATGCTACAGAACAAGATCACGCTACACAGTCAAGTCAACGATCGAACGCAAGAGATCAGACAAGCATGCGAACTAATATGCATTTGTTTGACGAGAGTTAATCGCGTCATTTCTCGCTCATTCATCATCAAGAAAATAGTACTTCTGAATGTCTTCATTTGAGAAGGTGCGAAGATACAGTCAAGACGCAGACGACGCATCTTCTTCTTCACAATGATTTCAACAAGCGATAGCATCGCAATAACGCAGTATCACAAAGATCAATGAAATCAACGATGAGAAAAGTACAGAGAACGCGTCACAGACGTCAACGCAATCTCAGCACAAAGGTTGCATCTGAGCAATAAGATGATAAAGATGCGTGATGATCTTCAGAAAGCAGAAAGCACTCTTGCAATGCACATCAGAATTGAACGCATAGATCTGAATGCTTATCTGTACTCTAGAAACGTTTCAGACACAAATAGCTTGCGATGCAACTGCAAATAAAGTCATCAGACGACGAAGCATGTACTCATGCACTGCTTGAACTGATTGCATCTGCGATCAAGAATGCTACAAGATGCTGACTTCTTGAACTATTGAATAATCGTCATCATCACGAAGAGTTTCAGAGCAGTAGCGAAGATGATGATGAAAACGAAGCTTTTGAAGCAATTTAGAGTGACTAGAACATTCGTTCTCTAACGTGCAATCAACGCGAACAAATTTGATACATAGTCTCAAAACTCACTGTTTTGACTGCGTGAAGCAATCATGTAGACTGCAAGTGATTTTCTATCTCAGAGAGTTTTGTTCACTTGATACAGATAGCATAAAGTTTCTCATGAGTCGATCTAATCGATGTCACAAAAGTGTATGAATTTATTATTATTATTATCATATATATTATCTTGAGAATGAGATAAAAACTGAGCAAAAGTTGAACTGTTTTTTGAATAAACATGTTATGATCATGCACTTCAAGTTAGTCTAACATAAATTGTGTCAGACTATCATAGACTAGTATAGAGCTGATGTTGACACGCTAGCGACCTAGCGTGTCTTTGTGAGTAAAACTCATGACGTGTTGCATCTTCTTTCTTCTTCAGCTTTGAACTTCTAGTTAGAATACACTCATATGATTCGCTTTATGCAGACTCATAACATTAGTTCAAAGCTCATTAATCTTGCTATCGACGTGTAGATGATATAAAAACAAGCTACACAACTCAAATCAGAAGTCGAAACCAGAAATTTTGACAGCAGAATCAGAACTCAAGCTCAGAAAACTCAATAGAAATCAGAAATTTCTAAAGAAGAATCTTGATTCAAAATCAGAAATTTCGATAGAATCAGAATCAAAGAACACAAACGCGTTGCTCTTGACTAACTCTTTATTGAGCTCGTCATCAGAAATCAGAAATTTCAGCAGTACTTGAACTCAGAAAGTTTGATAGAGTAACATCAAAATCTCGATCAGCAATTTTCTACTCATATCATGACTAGAAGCACAGAATCAGAATCAGTGAGCATTGCTCACTATGACTTTCAAAATGTTAGAAGAGAATCACTTCTATCACAGAATTGAACAGCATCAGAAGAAGAAAACACGAATGCGTCATCAGATACAGAAGAAGAAAACACGAACGCGTTGCTTTTTGATCACGAAATGATCAAGATCAGCATCAGCACTGAATTGAATGCTTGAATAAACACTCATGAAGCAGACGACATTGTTGCCTTTATCAAGTACATGTGTCAACAGCACGACATTGAAATCGAGACTCACAATGACATGATTCAGATGTTAAAAGATGTCAACAAGATAAACATCATGTTGAAAGCTGCGCAGACGCGTCTGCAGAAAGAGATGAGAAACAAGAACATGATTATACATCATCTAGAAACTGCATTAAGTCGGCAAAGCACTTCGATTTCTGAAGATCATTTCTTGAAATCGATCAAATTATTGAACTCTTCACTGTTTGAAGATTCATCGCAGAATGTAGACAATTGACTATCGCGAATGCAAAATAAGCTGAAGACAAACAAGAATCACTTTTCTATCGAAGAGTTGAAAATTGTTTACATCGAAAGTTGAGTCAGTGAAGCTGCGATCAAGCACATAGCTTCTCGCATGCAAAATACCTTCTTGAACTCATTTCTAGAAGTTGAAGAAGTACTATCGATCATTGATAAGATGTACGATGATCTCAATCATTGTCACACGACTCAACAACAGTACTCGAAGCTGTATTAGAACAAGATCTTCTTTCATGAATTTTGAATGAAATTTCAAAGATTCAGCGCAGAACTAGAATACAATAATGAGACTCTATTAAATGATTTTCAGCATAAGATCAGCTCAGACCTTCAACGAGCAACGCTCAATGAATGAATCACGAATTTGAATGAGTTTGTTGACATCTGCATGCAAGTCAATGTTAGGTTGACTGAATTGAACGTTCAATCAATCGTCAAAGTCTCAGCGACTTCAGCTGCTCACTCTGTCGCTAGCACTTCGTCTGCTCAATCTACGTCATCAGTCTCTACGTGAAAGAAACTCAGAAGATTGAATCTCGATTCTATTCAGAAAGAGTTGTTTAAGAAAGAACTCTGCTTCAAATGCAAGAAGTCAAAACATAGAGCATATGACTGTTTCAAGACAACTCAAATGCATGAGATCGCTGCGAATTTGAAAAACGACCTGCTTTCATCAAAGTAGTGACTGAGAGCAATATACTCATATTCTGTTTCATCAGCATGTCTGATGATTCATTTGATTTCAAGTCGTTCACTGTTGATGTCATCTTGAGTAGTTTAGAAAAAATATTCAGATTTTTCGCCCTGATAAATACTGAAGTCATTGACATGACTTTCATTAATGAATCTTTGATGTCAGAGCTATGTGAACGCTTTGATATTCAGTCAATATCGCTGTTAAAATCAAAGTTGATTCAATTGTATGATGAAATCTCTGATCGAAAGTTGATTACACACGCTTTGTATACATCGATCATGATTCAAGAACACAAGAATGAAATAATGTCTTTATTGATAACTTGTCTAGATCAGCACAAGATAATCATTGAAAATCTCTGATTGAAAAGAAATCAAATTTTGGTAAATTCTGCAAACGATCGATTAATATCATCATTGAAGATTCGAACATTAAAATCTGTTGTTTCAAAAGCAGACAGTCAATCAGCATTTCACAGATTTGAGTCAAACGAGACTTGCAAAATGAAACAAAAGAACTTGAACTTGATTGTTACATCAATGATCATCTTGAAGAGATTCTCGAATCAGAAATCAGTAAATAGATTCATTGAACCTGCTTTCATAGCAAAGCAAAGCACTTAAGTTGACTTCGATCAACTTTGTCTCTTTCAGTCAACTGAGAAAAAGAAACTCGTTAATATTGTCATGATCAAAGTTGCTGTGTATCAAACTCTAGTCAAGAATAAAAAGATCAAGATCTTCTTCTTGATCATTAGTGAAATCAACAAAGTGCTTAGCTCAGTCGAAGATTTCGCGAAACTGAATGAAATGATCTCTGTCATGTCATTAGATGAACTGAAGAAGAAGCTTTCAATAGTCTATCACGACTTTCTGAATGTTTTTGATAAAGAAAAGACAACGCAGTTGTTCTTGCATCGATCATACGATCATAAGATTGAATTAGAAGATGAGAGTTAATCTTCTAGAAGTCGATTGTATCTCATGTTGAGTTACAAGTTGCAGAAGATCAAGAAGTATTTAGAAGAGAACTTGAAGAAGAAGTTTATTACACTCAGCAAAGCTTTCTTCGCTTCGTCAATACTATTTGTTGAAAAGAAAGATAATAGTCTTCGCTTTTGTGTAAACTATCGAAAACTAAATGCTCTGATCAAAAGAAATCGTTATTCAATATTCTTGATAGACGAAGTACTAGCTCAAATTCAAGGCAGTAAGTATCTGACTCGACTCGACATTATCGCTGCGTTCAATAAACTGCGAATGAGTTCAGAAAGCGAGAATTTAACTACTTTTGTTACTTTCTTCGACGTCTACAAGTATAGAGTAATGCTCTTCAAATTGATCAATGAATCTGCGTTCTTTCAGCATTATATCAACGATGTATTGTTTAAATGTCTGCATAAATTCTGTCAGACATATTTGAATGATATTCTTATTTACAGTAAGATCTTGAAGAAACATAGAACTCATGTGAAAGAAGTGCTAGACAAGCTTCGCGAAGTCGACTTGCAGATAGACATTGACAAGTGCGAATTCAAGATTCAGAAAACCTCGTTTCTTGAACTACTGATATTCATCAATGATCTACGAATGAACTTTCGAAAAGTAGATGTGATTCGAAGCTGAGAAGTGTCGCGATCATTGACTCATGTGCAAATCTTCATTGACTTCTGCAATTTCTATCAACGATTCATAAAGAACTTCTCAAAGATCATTTGACTCATGATAAAGCTGACTTGAAAAGATCATCTCTTTGAATGAACAGAGATCTGTCAGATGATCTTTGAAGAACTAAAGCAACAGATGACAACAGCTCTCATTCTGAAGCATTTTGACTCAATCAGAGAAGCTATTCTGAAAACGAACTTCTTGAACTATGTGAACGACGAAGTATTGTCTCAGTATGACGATGAAGACATTCTACATTCAGTGATCTTTTATAACAAGAACATGATTTTTGCAGAATGCAACTATGAGATTTATGATAAAGAACTGCTGATCATTATTCGCTGTTTGAAACATTGATGTCTTGAATTGAAATGTACAAATATTTTGATTAAGATCTTCATCGATCATCTGAATTTGAAGTACTTCATGATCATCAAAGAACTGACTCGACGACAAGCTAAATGAGCTGAGAAGTTATTTGAATATAACTTCAAAATCATATATCAGTCGAGAAAACAGAATCTGAAAGTTGACGCGCTGATCAGAATGTCAGACGTCAAGTCAGTTGAAGCAAATGATGATTGAAAGCTATATCAGCATCAGATGCTATTGTTGAAAGGCAAATTTGAGCTGCAGTCAATAGAAGCTGATCAAGAAGATGATCAGAAAGCTGATCAAGATCTGATTCAGACCTTACTCAGATCTGACTCAGATTCAAAACAAGAATCGAATGCTAACGAAAATTCGGTCGAAGAGATGATTTCTATTCAGAATCAAATTATAGTCGAAAATCAAACGAATCAACTGTGCTTTGATATTCAAATAGTCATGAAACAGAACAGAAGAACTTGTCAAGATATTGATCTAGACAATTGCAAAGTACTTGATGAAGTACTCTGAAAAGATGATAGACTATGAGTTTCTCAGTCAATGATCACTTGATTGATAAGAGAAGCACATGATCTTTCGATCAGTGATCACTCTGACATGAATTGAACATTGAACTTGCTGAGACAATCATATTGCTGATCGAAGATGAGAACGACGATTAAGCGCTACATTTGAAACTGTTATGTTTGTTGTAGGTCAAAAGCATCGAGAGATCGAATCAATGAACTGCTGAAGTCATTGCTCATACTCGAACAGCAATGACAGAACATATTATTAGACTTCATTATCGATCTATCAGAAAGTGATGAAAACAACGCGATTCTGACAGTCATAGATCGATTGTCTAAGAAATGACATTATATATCATGTTGATCAGATGATGAAGAAATCTTCGCAGAACAAACAGTTAAGCTACTGTTGATATGAATCTTCAGAACTCATGAACTATCAAGATTAATAGTGTTTGATCGTGATTCACAATTCATATCGATTGTCTGAAAGTCTTTATGTCTGAGACTCGACATCAAGATGAAACTATTCACAGACTATCATTCGCAAATCGATGATCAAACAGAAAGAGTGAATCAGAATGTGAAACGATATCTACGAAGCTATTGCTCATATATGCAAGATGATTGATTCGTCTGATTATTTATGATTGAATTCGTCGATAACAATGCTATTTCGTCGTTAATTGAACAGTCGACGTTCTTTCTGAATAAGAGCTTTCACTCTCATATGAGCTTCGATTCGAACTCAATTGAATATGAGATCACTTGAGCTAGAATCAAAGCAGGCAAAGCAGAGAATATATTTGAACACATGAAATGATCACTAGCATTGATCAAGCAAGTCTTAGCAAGAGTCAGAGTCACAATGAAGAAACAGATTGACAAGCATCAAAAGAAAATGATCTACAAGATAAATGACATGATGTTTCTGAATTCTAGAAACATAATGACCTCACGATCATCAAAGAAGCTAGACAATAAGATGTTATAACTCTTCAAGATTCTGATTGTTGAAACCGTGTCTAAATCATTCAATCAAAGAGACTCGAGACTGATATGTATGTATTGCTCTTTAGAGATAGCTATAACAAGACATTAAGAATACAGAAGAGAAAGAGTGCGAGCTCTTCTATAAATAATGGCTTGAGACTGCGCTAGACTCGATACAGATGTGATGTAATATGTCAGATGTGTTTGTTTAAAAGAATGATGAAAGAGATGAATGAAGAAAGTGTTGAACAACGAGAAGAAGTGCTGAGAATGACTCGAAGAGTTCAATAGAGATGCGCTAGGTTCAAACTAGGCATAGCGTCATCTGAACTCTGGTCGATTCAGGCATGTTCGTAACATTACTTCTTTCTTTGAACATTCATGTTTGCATGAATAGAAAAGAAATAAGAGCAAAAAATTCATCGTGTTTTCAATTTAGTGCGACTTATTCAAGTATAGCTTGTGAAATTCGTTCAGAACTTTCTTCGAGTCATCGAATTTCTCTTTATCGACATAGTATCATTCGTCGTCACGATCTACCTCGATTCATTTGACCTTGTATTGTAGTCTTTCTCTATATCGCCTGAAGTTCAATATATTGTCTACTTCTCAGTGCTTTTCATTCTCTTCAATAATCAATGATCTAAAGAGTTCAGAATGTTGTCTTGATAGAAAGTCATTTGATGAAGATCGTAGACACTTCGAACTGAACACTGAATGTATATGCTTCATGCTTCTAGATAGCTGAAGACGATAGAAGGTCTCAACTTTGACTGTGATTGAATAGAGATCGAGCTGCTTGTCTTTCAAATTCTTGCATGATCTAGTGATTTTGATGTTTTCAAAGACTAACCAAACTTGGTCACCTACTTCATAGATGACGTCTCGTCTATGCTTGTTCACCTGAGTCTCAATGATCTGCTTGATCTTTTTCAATTGTTGACGATTGAAGGTAAGAAGCTCGCTCATTCAAGTGATAATGTCATCGATCTTTCTAGCTTCAATACGTTGACGAGTCGTTTTGTAATCAGTCGTATCTGAATCGAAACTCATTCGAGGGTGAAAGTCTTTATTGAAGTAGAAAGAGATCATCGAGATAGTCGAGAACGTATTGAAATTGTCACTGAATTTCATCATTGAAAGTCATTTAGCTCAGTCATTCTGCATGTAATTGCAGTAGGTTCGAAGTTCGCGTTCAACATCTTGATTAGCTCGTTTCGACTGATCGTCGATCTCTGAATGATAGACTGTTGATAGATTGACTTTGATCTTCAGTCGTTTGCAAAGACTTTGTCACATGATCGATATGAACTGAAAGTCTCTATTCGAAACGATAGAACTGAGTAGATCATGAAGTCGATAGACGTTTCATAGCATGATTCATACTGTTTCTTCGATTGAGATGTCATCGTCTTCTCAATGACAGAAAACATAGTGACGTTCTTTGAAGAGATGACATATGATCATGCAAATGACGTTATAGTTTTCTGATAGAGATAGCTCAGTGATGAAGTTCATAGTTATATCTTGTCAACGCTGCTGAGAAATCAATAGAGGCTGAAGCAAACCATTTGTACCATCTCGAGATGCTTTGCTTCGCTGACAGGCATGACAGTTTCGAATGTATTGTCGAATAGTTGCTCGATGATCTGATCAATAGTAGAAGCGTTGAACTAGATCAATCATTCGTTTAATGTCAGAGTGCGAGATTGATGATTGATCGTGAATATTTCGAAGCAATTTCGTATGCATTTGTTTCAACATTCATAGTAGACTCTTTTTGAATAGAACGTTGTCAATGATTTGACAGTTCTTTAGCTTCGTGTCATGAAGCTTCAGTTCGCCTTTGTTCATAGCTTGTCGATACTCATTGCATAGTTCATTCTTCTGATTGACTAGACGTACGCGTTGATAGAGATTAGTCTCGTATTCAGGTTCGATTTCGAACTCAATCGATAGAACGTTTATTCGATTCAAGATCAGTATAGTCTGAAAACGATCATTTATGTCTTTAGCTGATTCAGAACTATCGATCATCGACATTCTAGTTAAAGCATCGACTTTGATGTTTATTTTGTCTGATCGAAAGATAATCTGAAAGTTAAACTTCGATAGAATATTCAGGTAGTTCGCTTGTCGTCGAGTCAGCTGTTTGTTTTTCATAAAGATCTTCAAAGTCTGATGATCAGTAAACATCTGAATAGATAGCTCAGTACTTTCTAGTTCGAGTCGTCAGTGTTTGAAACATCGAATGATAGCTAGCAATTTCTTGTCATAGATGTGATAATTGCATTCAGCTGAAACCATGCTCTTGCTATAGAAGACTATCGAATGAAGCACATTCTCGTCATCATACTGAGATAGTATGTCGTCTTTTACATAGTTGAATGCATCGATTTTCAAAATAGCTTGACGTTTGACATCGAAATGACGTAGAACTGAGGTCGAGCTGACCTGCTTCTTTAGATTGTCAAAGACTTCGACGCAGACTTCATTTCAAACAAAAGACGTGTCTTTTCAAGTCAGCTGAGTGAACGACTTGACTAGTTTTGAAAAGTTCTTGATGAAGCGTCGATAGAAATTGACGAAGTCAACGAAGTCTTGTATCTCTTTTAGGTTAGTAGATGTAGCTCAATTGACTATAGCTTTCACTTTGATAGAGTTCATGCAAAGACCTTGTTCTGATACTATGATCTTTAAGAAGACTGTTTCTTCTACGTTGAATTCGCACTTTCGAATATCTATCTGCAGATCAGCGTCTCGTAGACGACTTAGTATCATCTTGACATGTTGTCTATGCTTCTTTTGAGTCTTGCTGTATATGAGAATGTCGTCTAAATAAGCTTGGCAGAAGTCATTTAGAAAGTTTCATAGAACATCATTCATATATTGCTGAAACGAGGTTGAATCGTTTGTTAATTCGAATGATAGAACCTTTGATTTGTACGCTTTCAGAGCGATAATGAAGATCGTATAGTTCTCACTATCGAGATGCATACGAAGTTTGTTGAAAGCGAAAATTATATTCAGTCGAGTCAGATGCTTGCAGTCAACGATTTTGTCAATCACCTCATCTATGAGCAATAGAGAGTAGCGATTTCTTTTGATAATGACATTGAGCTTTCGATAGTCGACGCAGAAGCGAAGATCGTCATTGATCTTCAGAGCAAATAGAACGAGTGAGAAATATGAGATCTTGCTAGAAGTAATAAAATTCTTTGACAGATTTTCGTTCAGATATTCTTTGATCTTCTGAAGCTTGTAGAGTGACATTCAATAAGCTCGACATCTAGAAGAAGTGACATCGTTAGTGAGCTCTATCTTATGATCATATGAACGATGAGATGATAGCTTATCGACTTGAGCTCAATCAAACACGTCGATGAAATTCTGATATTTCGAAGATAGCTTGATCTTGATGTCTTCTAGATTTTGAGCTGATGCATCGATGAAAGCGACGTCTAGAACGTTCAGTTCGCATTGAATGTTGTAGACTATTTCCCTATCAATATCTTCGATCGACATAGCGAAAACCTCGATGCAATTCTTCTTTGATCGTTTAACCAGTGCATGAAAAGATGCAGCTCTCACACTGAACATAGAAAAGTTCTTTTTCAAAACAGTAGAAGCTGATCATTGAAGCACTTTGAGAACTGAACTGATAGAAGAATTTGGTGATCGTGATCATTTTGAGTGTGAAGCTCTGACTGACATCGAAAAAACAGAAATGAGAGCTTCTAATTGATTCAAAAAAACAATGACATCGTTTTGCATATCTAGTAGTATTTCATTTTTGTTCATTCAGAGCTTTCTCAATATGACGTCATGATGATCTATATCAGCTATTAACATTGAAACAGTCAATTTCTTATGACTTTCGACTGTGAGATTGAGTAGAATTTTATGAGTAATGATCTTTCTTGTCAGCTTTCCGTCATATTCTCTTATTAACTTCTCTTTAGCTAGTCGTATGAGTTGAATTTCGAGCTTCTGACATATTTGATTGACTAGCTTTGTATGAATCAAGATGTAGATCGTCGAGTCACTATCTATCAGAGATCGTAGCTTGAAGAATTCGCCTTGCGAGAATAGAGTGACATCGACTAGAAATGACTTTTCGAAGTAGTTCTCTTCGATAGGTGAAATTTCGTCGATTAGATTGCACAAAGAAATGATCTCTACCTCTTTGATGACTCTGAAAGAGATGATTAGTTTTTTGAATCAGACTCTGAATCGAAGTTCAAAGAACGATCAAACTCGTCATCTAATGCGTTAATTCTGAAAGATCTATTCAAGCACTTTTTAGAAGTATGATCAGACTTATGACATAGAAAGCAGTTTTCGATTAGTAAGTTATTTTCTTTGACGCTAGTCAAAACAGCGTCGCGTGGTTTTGACTGATCAGTCACCTTTGTTTCTATGATTCTACGAATAGCTTTGACTGATTCTTCAGCGTAGATGACCTGTTTAGTTGTTTAAGCTTTGATCATTGCTTCTCTATTCTTGATCTCTTGAATAGCTCGTTGATCGTTATTCAATCAAATGAGGTAGAAACGAATTTCTTTCAGAGTACTGAGTTGAATCAATTGAGTTACTCAAGCGAATTGAAGTCGAAGATTTATTTTATTCTTTAGATCGACGATCAGCTGTTTTTCTTGATAGTCTAGATAGAAGAATAGTCGTTGAAATTGAGTATAAAACTCGCTGAATTTCTTCTGTTCTTGAATCAAGTTGTAGTAGTTTTTACGAAAGTTGACTTCTTTATCTGAGTCATTGAACAACTGAGCTAGCTCTTTCAAAAGCTCATCGACGATCTTGTATAAGTTGAAACAGTCACGTTCGCGTTTTGACTGAGTGATCTCAGCTGCATCATCGAATAATCTGAAATGTACGTAGCTCAGCTTGACTCGTTCACTTGAAAAGAGATCAACGTTGATTTCTAGCTTGTTCTGAACTTTTTCATACCAGTTCTTTCAGGTAGAATTCTTTTCATCAGTGAACAACGAAGAATCGAGTATTTTCTGAGACCTAGAACGCTCAGAGTAGATTGACGATGACGAGATAACCTCTTTAGCTTGTAGCCTAGCTTTCAGCTCTTCGCATCGTTTCTTCAAAGCTTTCATAGTCATAGAAGATGTTATGATTTCAGCGAATGAGTCGTTATCTTCGACAATGAAGAATGAAGCTTCGAAACGCTCTTTGAAGAGACGAGACATGATGAAGAAGAAAGAAAAGATTGAATTGAACGAGTGTTTTAAAAGAAAGGGATCGAGCGAAGAGCGATGCTCGACAATAGAAGATGAAGTTGTTTTTGTTGTTTGATTTGAGAGTTGATTGATTCTCTTGATCGATTTGATTCTCTAGCAATCAACGAAGGTTCTTTATCGCTGATTCTATTAATCGAGGTGAACGATGCGTACTTAATGAGCTGTAAGTCGTCTAGCAATTCAACCAGCCTCGCTGTTGATTCTATAAATTCTCTAGTGTTGTTCTGTCTTTCGATTGCGTCAATCATCAGGTAAACGAATTTCTTTAGACTCGATCTGCCTGAACGAGTATATTGAACGAGTAATGAGTATCTGTATCGTATGATAAACGAGGTTCTTAATGTAATGTTGAAATCATGCCTAGATCATTCAATCAAAGAGGCTTGAAGCTGATATGTATGTATTGCTCTTTAGAGATAGCTATAACAAGACATTAAGAATACAGAAGAGAAAGAGTGCGAGCTCTTCTATAAATAATGGCTTGAGGCTGCGCTAGACTCGATACAGATGTGATGTAATATGTCAGATGTGTTTGTTTAAAAGAATGATGAAAGAGATGAATGAAGAAAGTGCTGAACAACGAGAAGAAGTGCTGAGAATGGCTCGAAGGGTTCAATAGAAGTGCGCTAGGTTCAAACTAGGCATAGCGTCATCTGAATTCTGGTCGGTTCAGGCATGTTCATAACACTGATCGAGATTGAACATGTATATTGACTGAAACTGTCGTTGACTATGAAGATTCATTCGAAGTTTGCGTCAAATCTGCTGCAACTAGATTCAAAAGACGCTTTAAAAGAACAACGAAATGAGTCATCTGATTTTATAGTGATTGAAGATGAAGATGAATGAAAAGTGAAGAATATATTGAACTTCAGGCACTACGAACGAGGCAAACGACTACAATATCGTGTCAATTGAAAAGAATATGACATTGATCTACATTGATACAACGTCGATGAAAGTGAATTCGAAGATTGCTTGAAAGTCATTAATGACTTTCATGAACGTTATTTAAACAAGTCAAGATAGAAATCAACTCAAGAAAGATTGACTGAACTGCAGCAATGAGAACATTGCTAAATGAAGAGAGAAAGTAATGTTGCAATCGTGCACTTTAAGTTAGTCTAACATAGATCATGTCAGACTATCATAAACTAGTATAGAACTGATGTTGACACGCTAGCGATCTAGCGTGCCTTCGTGAGTAAAACTCACGACGTGTTGCATCTTCTTTCTTCTTCAGCTTTGAACTTCTAGTTAGAATACACTCATATGATTCGCTTTATGCAGACTCATAACAGAACAGTTAAAGTTGCATGATGCAATTTTGACTCATCAGAGTCTAGACTAGAAGACAAGATTGATTCAAGATTTAAGAAGACATCAATTTTCTTTAAAATGATGTTAAACACTTCAATGTTTTTGACATAAGCAGCATGATTAAAGCTTCAAGCTTTTAACTTAATTATATCAAGTTGTATAAAAGATCAATTGAATTGATCTGCTTGAAGAACAACAAAAGTTTTAAAGAAGAAAGAATTTCAACACTTGATTTTTGATGAATATTCTTTTTGAATGACTTGAAGAATACAACTAGAAACTTCTTGTTTCAGATGAAAGACAAGACTAAATGAGATTTATTTCTTGTAAACGAGCTGAGTATTAATTGACTTTTCATAAACAAACGAAAAATTATATTACTTCTTGTGAGCAGATGAGAAACTGAGTTACTTCTTGCAAGTGAATTGAGAACTGAATTGCTTCTTGTGAGCAAACTGAAAACTGAGTTACTTCTTTTAAGTGAATGAAAGATTAAATTGCTTCTTGCAAGTAAACTGAAAACTGAGTTGCTTCTTTTAAGTGAATGAAAAACTAAATTGCTTCTTATGAGCAAATTGAATGCTGAATTGCTTCTTGTGAGTAATCTGTAGACTGAATTGCTTTTTGTGAGCAATCTGTAAACTGAATTGCTTCTTGTGAGTGATTCATGAACTGAGTTGCTTCTTGTGAATGAATTGAGAGCAAGACTGAAAGAAAGCTACTTTGTTAACTTCAAATGAGAAATTTTCTTCTTGTTGATTAAAATCATAGATCTTGACGAGAAATGAGCAATAATAATTAAGACAGAAAAAGAAAAACAAAATGAGAATATTGTGCTCAAAATTGACATCAATGACGTGATGATGAAGTCATGATAAACTCATGATGATGAAATATTAACTTAATTCAATGACATAAAAGAATAGTCTTTTGATATGTTTATTGAGAATCATTATGATTTCAATGACATAAGTAATGTCATCAATTAAAGTGACTTGATCATCAAATTCTTAAAGTCTGTAAGAGTGAATTAATTAATGCAAGAAAAAATGATGTTGTTGCGTGAAGAATTTATTCATAAAAACATAAGCAAAGACTTTATTATCAATCAGAGTGAAAGTGAAAACTCTAGATTAAGCTTGATGTAGAATACAGAATATTATCATGTGACTATCTTTGAATGTCAAATCAAATTCAAAGAGTTTCAAGACAGATTTAGTAGAAAACTTTCTATATGATTGAAGTGAAAGTGAAAAGATTGAAACTAGTAAACAAAATGATATGTATACAGATTTCTGAGCGTGACTTAGTTCAGAAACTAAACTTTTTTCATGAACAGCAAGACTTTTTCATTTATATTGATGATATCATTGTCATAGACATTCATGATACGCAAAGTGAAAAACTTCTTATTTGAGCATTCTTTAGTGATTTTGCTTAAATGTTGCAATTTGCAATAGTAGTACAGCTTTTACTTATTGCAGATTTTCTTGATCTTAAAAACGATCAAAGTCTTATCTTGAATGATGATAATGACAAAGTTTAAATTCATTGACTCATTGAAAAACAAGAGAGAAAAAAACAAAGATATTGTCAAAACAACAGTCACAAAAATGATAATCTTTGAACTTAAAGAATTATTAATTAACGCAGAAATGTTCTTAACTTTGATGAATAAAATGATGACAAAGATGAAGCAAGATTGATGATGCTTAAGCTGCTGAAACTCTTCATTGATATCAAAAAATGTTTGAACTCATTAATAAAAAATGAATGATTGAATTTCATCAAGATTTCATCAAAAAAAAATGATAACTTAAGTGAAATAATTGACATTGCGTTTTAAACAGTCAATCAACAAGAAATTTTTCATCAAAAAACATTCTTTCTTTTGATAAAAAAGATTGTAATAATTAACAAAGTTATTCATGTCTTGCTTCAGAATTTCATGAAAATATAAATAAACATCTTCTGTCTTGAAAGAATTGTTGCAGCAATGATGCAACTTGTGTTATTAATTTGCAAAGATGAAAATGATATAAAAATCATTAACTCGATATTGACTCATTAAATTGTGAGTCTTCTTATCTATGATGAGTCGTGACTCGACATAAATGATCTTGACTCAATAAAAGAAGTAATGATCATCATTCATGTTCATGCACTGTATCAAATTCTGCTCTTATGCATTCAATTGATCTTTGTTCTTCTTATATTCAAATATGTCAAGAAGCTTCTTGAATCTAAAAGCAATGAAGACAATGACAGAGTTCACAGAAAGATGAATGATAAGAAAAGATTAATTGTTCAAGATTTGTATGATGATTTAAATTATCATCATGAAAGACTGAGAATTAAATTGTATATAGATTGAAGAACTGAAAATGATGAACAAGAACAAGATGATAATATCATGTTGTCAAACTTGATTTTGAAGCTTTTGCATTACACGAAAGATTTCAACTGAATTTTCAATCATATTTTAAATGAACTGTTTGATAATATGCTCATCGTCGATCAAAAGATTGTGAAGTGACTTTATTTGAGCAAAAGAGTAATTAGACAAGATTTCAATGTATGAAAACGTTGCAAAAAGTGTAAATCTTTCATAATGTTAAAAACTGAGCTAAATTAAAGATACTATTAATATAAAAAACTGATATTATTATTACTTTGATAAAATCTAAATACAAGATAATACATCAAATAATGTACAAGATGAAAGATAAAAAGTGAAAGAAAAGAATGAGAACTCAACTTTTATATACATGAATTAAGCAAAATCAAGACTAAACAATAGTTTTATGATTTAAGATTATAAAGATTCATGCACATGATTGAGATGATCAAAACAGAATTGCTGAAACTAGATTAAAATAATAATGACTAAATTGATGACTTGATTCATTGAACTGCAAAACAGATTCAATGAATTAAGATTATTTAAAACATCAATGATTGTCATGATGTCAAATCATCAACTTAATTTAAAACATAAATTGTTGATGTTTTAAATAATTTCAATTCATTGAATCTGTTTTGCAGTTCAATGAATCAAGTCATCAATTTAATCATTATTATTTTAATCTAGTTTCAACAATTTTGTTTTAATTATCTTAATCATGTGCATGAATTTTTGCAATTTTAAATCATAAAACTATTGTTTAATCTTGATTTTGCTCAATTCATGTATATAAAAGTTGAACTTTCGTTCTTTTCTTTTGTTCTTTGTCTTTCATTTTATACATTATTTGATGTGATTGACAACAAGATTCATCTGTACATGATGTTGACTACGAATCTTTTGATTCTATTCTGTGTTTGAATAGAAGTCAAAAGAGTCAAGAGATCTCAATTCAACGCAGTTTGAACGATGTTAGAACGTTGCGTGGTCAGAAAAGTCATCATGCAGAGTTTTCACTCATGTGACAACACTTTTCCTAACAGTCACAATCGATCTACGAAGAAGATTAATGACATGTCGATGTCAGTAAGAGATGAAAAGATACTACTAGTGAAAAAGACAACTCAGATGAAGAGTCTGCGAGTTGTGACTACAAGTGATCGAAGAATTTGCAACTTGTCGACTGCGTCGATATTGAAACGTCTTCATCACATCAACAATGTTGTCGAGTAATTGATGAAAAGATATCAGGTAGAATAGTTGTTTCAAGTATTGAGAGACGTGATTACAGTGCTCGAAGAAGTAGTGACTCGTCGATCACGCTGATATACTGAGAAAGCTTGAGCTCATCTTCTTTACTTGACGTTAAGTCATTCATCTATTCACGTGGAAAATCGAGAGCTCAAGAGAATGATCAGAACGCATTCTCTTTCATTGATCAGAGTCAAACATCAAACGATTGTGATCACACATCTATACTAACAATTCATTCAACGTTTACATGACATAAGTCAAATCAAGAGAAGAAAAGAATTACTCAGTACAATCACACTCTATCTTTTCATCGTGTGCATCTCTCTTTCATCACATATTTCTCTGCTCAATGAATGACAATCATTGAGTAAAAGAACACAGCTCTATGTACGTTACAATCACGAGCATCACGAGTGCAAAGAAAACGTCTTTCGTCTTCAAATCGAGAATCGAATCGAAACATCATTGTATAGAATATTGTCAATGAAGAGCAGAGCAAAGATGATGTGTCATAATCAAACAGCACAGACACTCTCATTAAGAGTTTACTTGAGCATCACGCGCTGAATAGAAGCTATAGATTCATTACTTGATAACACAGTGTCAATCTCATTGTTTCGACTGCGCGAAGCAGTCGTATAGACGACGAGTGATTTTCTTTCTCAGAGAGTTTTGTTCACTCGATATAAATAGCATAGAGTCTCTCATGAGTTGAGTCTAAATCGATGTCACAAGAATGTATGAATTACAATTACAATTACAATTACAATTACATTATTTGATGTATTGTTTTGTATTTAAATTTTATTAAAGTAATAATAATATCAGTCTTTTATATTAATAGTATTTATTGAAAAAGTAGAGTGAACAGTATCACATATGATGAAATCTATCTAGATTGTGAAGAGAAGTTACAGACTGCTCTATTTATATACTGTCATGCATGACAAAGTCGCGACATGCAGCTTTATCTTTGATGTTAGTTTAAAGAAAGTTGCTAGAAACAAGTCTGACTGAATTCAGACTGAATTCAGAGCTATCACAATAAGCTGCTAGAAACAAGTCTGTCATTTCACTTCTCAACACTCTCACTTGATGCTTGCAAGTTTCTCAGCTTTCACTGCTTTTTAATCTCAGTTGTTCAATGAATTTCTTGAAGTTCTGTTGAGATAGTGACTTGATCAATTCGTTTGCTATCATATTTTGATTAAAGACAAAGTTCATTGAAATCTGATTCTTCTTGTGCAGATCTTGAATGTGATGATAAGCGATGTCAATGTGCTTCAATCTTTCGTGAATATGAGCATTCTTAATCAGCATAAAAGATGCTTGATTATCTTTCTTGAACTGTGTAAGTGAGACAGATTGATGAGTAATCTTCTTAAGAATATTAACGCAATTGTGACTGATGCTCAGATACTTTGTCAGATTCATGTTCTTAAGCACTTGATTGATTCATAGATTTTTCTTGACGCAGATTGATAAAATCATGTACTCTGTCTCAATGATTGATGTGACAACAAACTTTTGCTTTCAACTCATTCAGAAGACTGATTCTTCATCAAGCATGTAAATGTAGACGAAAATCAACTTGCAATCTAGTTTGTTTGAAACGTAGTTTGAGTCAAAGTATTTTACTAACTTCATGCTTTCACTGACTTTGTACGTGATGTCTAGATCAATGATGAAACGAACGTATCACATCAACTTCTTCAAAGTGTGTTCATGATGTTCTGCAGAATTGCTGAGATATTGACTTAGTCAATTGAGAGCAAAAGTGATGTTGAAATGAGTGTGAATTGCAGCATACATGAGACTTTCAATGACTTGTTGATACTCATGCTGATTGATTCTCACGTCTTCGAGTTCAGCTGAGCGAAAAGCATCATATTCATTCATTGAAAAATCTGTTACTTTGTGCTTATCTTGTCTCATGTTGAGTCTTTTGAGAACGTCATGAAGATAGTGAGTTTGATTCATTCGTAAGATTCATGTCTTTCTGTTGCAAGTGATTTGAATGTCAAGAATCTTCTTCATTTTTCTCAGATTCTTGACTTTGAAAACACATTGAAACTCATGCTTAAATCATTTAATGTTGCTCAATGATTTGAAGATGATGACTATGTTGTCAATGTATAGTAGCAACATGATTTCTTTTGACTCATGAATCAAAAGACATGAATCTGCAGCGCATTGAGCAAAATCAAGTTCAGACAGTGCTGTTACACAGTGATCATGCCAGTCTCATGCAGCTTGCTTGAAATCATAAAGACTTTAAAGAACTCTTAGAGCACAGTTGAGTTTAACTTTCACTTTTGATGAAGAAAACATGTAAATGATTTCTTTGAGAAATGATTCAGTAAACGCATTGTTTACATTGACTTGATGAAGTTCAAGATTCTTTATTGTTGCAATGATTAAAAAGACTTGCAGAGTGTCAAACTTGATGATTGACGTGAAAGTATTCTCATAGTCAACTTCATGAATTTAAGAGAAATTTCTGACTATCAGTCTTGTCTTCAATTTGTCAAGAAAATCATCAATGTGCATCTTTGACTTGAAGACTCATTTGCTTGTCACGATGTTGATCTTTTTGAATGACACTTCTTCTTGTCAGATCTCATTGATGACTAGCGTCACAAGTTTTGCGTTGATCACTTCTTTTCAAAGTTTTTCTCAAACTGAGTTCTGCACTGCGTCTTTGTAAATGTTCAACATGAAGATTCTTATTGCTTTAGAAAAGTCAGATTCATCAACGTTGAATAATGCTTATGACATGCTTATGTCAGAATCACTCTCATCATTGTTAACTTTCTCTGTGATGAATCAGATCATCATAGCTTGCAAGATCTTGAATGCGCATTCTTTCAGTTGTTGATCTTCGCTGTCTCTTTTTCTCTTTGAGATGATTACATGCAGAAATGTTTGAGCTGCTGACTTAAACATGCTTGATGCAAAGACTTTTTGAGTGATTTGAACATTTGCATGAACTTTGCGCTCATCTGATGTATGTGACGTGATCTTAGAATTGAGTGCATTCAAGTTGATCATGATAGTCTTCAGTGCATCAATTGATTTAAATGAAATGTTAATCATGAAAGCATCAGATTTTAAAATGTTAGTTGAAATGTTATTCTTTGATGATCTTCTCACAGATTTTCGCTCTGAAAGAACGTTGAATGTCTGCTTGCAAAGTTGCAAGTTCATGTTTTTACTCTTTTCATCTTCAGCGAACTTGACAGCATGACTCTTGATGACTCGATTGAGATCTGAGATTCAGAGATGATATTGCTTGTTGATATTTTTCACATATTTCATGAAGACATCAAGTCTGTCTTTGTTCATGAATTTGTCTCATCTGTTTTTGATTGACAATAACTTGAGATCAACGTATGAGTAACATTTGCATTCTCATACTTGTACATGATCAATTAAGAGCTTGATTTCGATGAATGTCTTCTTCAAGATCATGAGAGCTTCGTTGATTAAGAGTCTTGTGATGATTCAATTTTGTAAATAGACATCTGTCTTCACAGCTTCTGTTCAGAACTCAATGAGAAGTTCAGCATTCTTGATCATGACTTGCATTGAGTTTTCTGTGATGCATATGACTCTTTTGACTACTTCATTTTGAATCAACATGTGTGAGACAATGTATTAAGAAGCAATGTCAACTGATGAGCATCAGTCATTCAAGATGACTTTAAGTTTCATGACGTTGTCACTGTGTACTGAGAGAAGTTTGACATCGCTGTGAAGCTTTACACTGAGTTTTCATTTTCGAAAAGCATCTGATGCATCAAATCATTGCTTCAAAGAAATGCATCAAGTCTTTCTGAAGTGATTATCAACTATCTCTAGAAAGTACGACTTGTTATCAAGAAATGATGATAGTGATTCACAGATATTTATGAAAATGAAAGTCAAGATACTTGTCTTTCGATCGCTGACATTGTGTTCTCATTTGTTGATGAACTTGATGAGCGCACATATTTCACACACATTCTTGTGACTGTCATTGATGAAAATAGATTTTTTCAAAGTGATGATTTTATGAAGTTGATGAAGCTTTGCTGATTCAAGATGAGTGAAACAATGATGTCACAGCTTGTACAACTTAAAGCTTTTGTCATTTGCAAAACTAAGTTGATCGTGATCAACTTCGATCTCGTTCTCATGATGAATCACATCAATGTGAGATGCAAAGTGATCTAGATTCATTGAATCATCAAGATTCATTGAACTGTGCATCGCTGAAAATGTTGATGAGACGTCACGCTGCATAGTTGATAGTAATGCAAATTCATCAAAATCATTTGCAATTCTCTTTACTATGTAGACGTCTTTGCATTTTAAAATCTCAATCATCTGCTTTCTTTGCTTGTCATGCATGTACAGATCTTTATTGTCAAAACTCTCTTGCAGATCTTTTTTACATATTCTTCTTTCAGAAAGAAGATTCATCTCAAGCTTAGAAACATGAAGAACAGAAAACAGTTTGACTGAGTTTTTGTGATGATCTTGCATGACTGCTGTGTCACAATGATTAACATACAATTTTCTTTCTTCAACTTTGATGATGCATCTCTTAATGCAAACTAGAGAATCATTAAAAAGTCGAAGTTGATTAATCATATGTAAGAAGACATCAGAATCTGCGATTCAGTTGAATTCAGAGATCTTACTGACAATGTTCTTTGACAAAGTTGCAATATTCTCGCTCTTCTCATTCTCATCTTTCTCATTGTTATCAGAGATTTCAGAATCATCGCTTTTCACGTTGTAGACTCTGTGTTTCTTGTGCTTGCTCTTTAGAAGCTCAATGAGAGTTTAAAGATCATCAGCGCTTTTGTGCTTTGTTTTGTCTTTATCTTTGCATTTCTTCACAAGCTTTTGAACTGCAGACAGATGAGAGCAATCAACTAAACGATGTTCATCTTTACAGAGAAAACATTTTAAAGATTGTTGTGACTGATGATGATGCAATTGATCGCTGTTGAAGCTTGAAAGACTTTTGCAATGATGACTGATTTTGCGTTTGTTCTGCTCATGATCAGTGCGCTCGCGTTCGTTTCTTCGCTTAACTCATAGCGCAGTCTTTGTTGTCTTCAATTGTGCTTTCTTTTCTTATAGCTTTTGAAGTTTCTTCTTGACGTCTGACTTATTCTGCGCATCAATGATGTCTTGAATGACTGTATATTCATCTGACAACGATTGAAGTAAGACTTGAAAGCAACGTTCTGACTTGAATAAATTGCTCATGTCTTTCTGTATTGCAACGATCTTTCAAGTCAACTTGACGAGATGTGTTCATGTCTTTTCAATGAAGATATTCGTCGACATTTTGTAATCAATGAAGTTCATCAGATATTGTCTTTCAATGATTTGTAACTTCTCTTTGTATTTATAGCTCAGAGCATCTTAAATCTCTTTTACTGATGTCTTGTCTGCAGTGTATTCTTGATCATTGATGATGATGCAGATGATCAGTCAGTAATGAGCTTTTGCATCAATCTTTTGACTTTCAAAGTCGAGAGATTGAATTTCACTGATGATGCTGATGATGCTATCAAGTGTGTTCAAGTCAGACTTATCTTCAATAACAAATCACAAGTTTTTCTCAATAAGTCATCTCTTCATGAAAGAAAATCATTGATCACAGTTTTTGCAAGTGAGAATGAGAACAGATCGTCGTTTGATGAAAAAGTCATCGAAGTTCATGACATACAATGTAGACTCAGCTTGTTGTTAGAATCGAAGAAAAAAAATAAAGATATTAGATAGATTGACAAGTGAAGTGAAAAGAATTTAATCTCGTCAATGATGATGAAAGTTTATGCGTTCTTCAACGTGATTGAGTGTGTCTATTTATTCATTTTCTTGAAAACTCGTAGTAGACTGTTGACTTGATGTGAGTGCTTATTTATCTTCTTATGAGATGCGTAGTAAGCTGTCGAATTTCACTGAACTTCTTTAAGTCAATGTACTTATTTGTCTTCTTGTGAGACGTGTAGTAAGTGATCATTGATTGCTCATTTGAATAGATTTCATATCGAGTTATTGAACATCAAATGCTTAAAGTGTTTCAATCTAATTACGTTGAAAGCTTCTTGTTAATTAAGCTCATAATCTATTGAAAGAGTAAAGTGAACAGTATCACATATGATGAAATCTATCTAGATTGTGAAGAGAAGTCACAGACTGTTCTATTTATATACTGTCACACATGACAAAGTCACAATGCGCGACTTTACTTCTGACGTTAGTCTAAAGAGAGTTGCTAGAAACAAGTCTGACTGAATTCAGACTGAATTCAGAGCTATTGCAATAAGCTGCTAGAAACAAGTCTGTCATTGCACTTCTCAACAATATCTTTAGTTTAGTTCAGTTTCTGACATTATAAAAGATTTACACTTTCTGCAACATTTTCATATATTGAAATCTCATTTAGTTATTCTTTCACTCAAATGAAGTCATCTTACAATTTCTCAATTGATGATGAGCATGCTGTTAAACAGTTCATTCAAAGTATGACTGAAAATTCAGTTAAGATCTTTCGCGTAATGCAAAAGCTTCAAAATCAAGTTCAACAACATGATGTTATCATTTCATTCTCATTCATCATTTTCAGTTCTTCAATTTATATAAAATTGAATTCTTAGTCTCTTGCAATAATAGCTTAGATCATTGCACAAATCTTGAATAATCAATCTTTCTTCATTATTCATTTTTTTTGTGAATTCTGTTGTTATCATCATTACTTTTAAATTCAAGAAACTTCTTAACATATTTGAATATGAAAACAATCACAACGCACGCAAAGCAAATTTTTGAAAAGAGCAATACAATCAAAGCAGAATGAATCTAGAAGATGAATAAACGACGATGAATTGCATGAACTGCAGCAATGCTGATTCAGAGATGATTGCAAGCGATGTTGACTTGTCATGACGAAACAGCAACGCAAGATTGAAAAGCTTATGCAATGATGAGAAGTATGTTGCTAACATTATTAATCTTCTAATACAGACATCAACGTTAGAGAAAGAGAAGAACAAAGATCATTCGTGAAAAGAAGTAGCAGTGAAGCTGATGCAACGTCTTCAAAACGATTCAGAAGGAAAAAACAATGAGAATCAGAACGCGTTCATTGCAAAAAATGTACAGAAACTGAAGACATTCATACAATTGCTTAGCAAGCAGCTACAGACTTAAGATAGCACGCAAACACAAAATAGCATGCGCTTCTCATTGAGAATCATGTCATGAGCGAACGTGACAAGAGAAGAAGTAACAGCGAAGAAGCAACGTCTCAGAGATGAATTGTCATTGCTTCGCAAGAGACGAGAAGTCATGATGAAAATAGCAGAAAGAAAGAAAATAAAGAAGATACAAAAGAAATCTATTGAACAGATTCTTCAAGAAATCACAAACGTGTTGACAGCTCAAAGAAATCTAATCATGTCTCTTTGAAAGTTTAAAAGCGAAGACATCATACTTCACGCAGTGAGCTCAGAGACTTGAGCAAATCTGAAAAGATCTCAGGCATGAGCAAAGAAAATTGCGAACTCAATGCATATAGTGCGTTGAATCTTCGCTGTGCTAGCACATGAAATACACATCACAATAAACATAAGCAATCAGAAAGTGATCATTAAAAGTCTGATAAAAGACAACGCAAGACTTCATAAGAATTTAGAAATTCTAAGAATAATTTGACTCAAGAAAGTAATTGAAAGTGAGAAGATTCACTCGTCGCTCATCGTAAAGATTGCAATCAAAGTGATAATGAATCAATTAATGAACGAAAGCATGCTAAACTTGTATCAAGAATGCTCATGCAAACTGTTTGAAAAGAACTGTCACATCACTCAGTGTTACAGATGCTTTGAATTTGATCATATGATCAGATTCTGCAAGAAGAAACAACGCTGCGCTAAATGCGCAGACAAACATCACATTGAAGAGTGCATAATGTCTTTAAATAGAAGACGTTGTGTCAACTGCAATGAAGATCATGAATTCTGAAGACGCATCTGTCTCAAATGATGACAACAGATGAAACAGACGTCAGAAATTTACAGAAACAGATCGATTAAATATTTGAAAGCATTGAAATACAATCGCGCATTTCTCTCGCTGTTTCTGAACTCTTTAAGCTCAATGAATTCGTTGAGCTCAACAGACTTCGTAGATTCAACGAACTCTTCAAGCTCAACAAGCATCATGTTGAAAACATGCAATCGAGATGTTGAATCAACATGACAGATGATAGAAGTCAAGAAGAGATGAGTCAATCTCTTCTTATGCGTGACTAGCGATTCAGATGAGACAACATCTGAGCAAACTTAGAAACGTTCAATCAGAAAGTGCAAAAGACTCTCAGTGATCAAAAGCATACAAAGAGTCTTCTCAGCGCAGAATCAACAACAGTTACAAATAACTTTATGATGAAACAACTCTTTCTACGAATTTTATAGTACAACATCAGAAAGTCATTGAAGATTCAAGAATCATTCTTGATCAACAGAGAAATTCGCAAATTCGACATAATAGTCATACATAAGCAAGAACACAACATTAATGACTTGCAATCATTTAGCTCAGCTCACAACTTCTTTCATCTAGTGAAAAACTCGTCATCTCAATCAAGAACATGCATATACGTTAACAAATAGCAATCATCATAAGTTTCGTCAAAAAGCAAATTTGCAAAGAGACGAAATTACAATGGTTAAATGTCTGAAAAAGCAGCATCAAGAAGGGAAACCAGTATCAAAAGCACATATCGAATGTGAATCTAAGTCATAAATCACTAAAAGAGATGAGGAAAATCGATAGACTAACGTTTTCAACCTTTATTCAGCTGAAAATGAGACATGACTATTTCAAGAGCTATTTGCATAGATTATCAGAGAATAATTCGAACAAATGCTATGAAATATGCAATGCGAGACAAACGTCGAAGCATTTACTGCTGAACTGCAGACATTATAGAGCAGAGCAGATAAAGCTTAAGGAAAAAGCTCAGCTCAAAAACACAGACACTATATTGACACTGTTCATCACCAAAATTGAAAGAATTGCAACACTAGAGTATTTGAAAAATACTCGAATTGCGACGAGGAAATGACTATTAGAAACGAAAGAGTAGAACGCGAAGAGTGCGAAAGAACAAAGAAAAACGAAAGTATGATGACGAGAATTGAGAAAGAGCGCTTGTATGCGCAAACTATCGATGTGATTGATCAACGAGAAGATATAAAGCAGCGACTTTGACCAGGTTACATGTAACTTAGCATACATACAGCGCCTAGACAGTGTCATAGCCATAGGCTGCATGCACTTAATGAAGAAATAAAAAAAAATAAAAAAAACGTTAACAAATATTTAAGATTTGATCAATGAATAGTAGAAACAGCTGAATCAGACATTTGCTTAATCAAATTATTAACTCGCAACGCAGACAACGAAACGCAGACGTTAAGACTTTTAAACGTCTACAATTTATGCTCACTGTTTACTACATTCACAGAGAAATCTTCAATCATTTCTCGTTTGAACGAACTACTCAAGAATAACTGCAAACAACTGATTGTAGAAGATTTAAATCTACATCATTCTCACTGAGAGAAACGAAGATGCTTCACTCATCATATGATGACTAATACTTTGCTAAACATCATCACAAACGCAAGACTGAAATTATTGCTGAAATCAGACACTATTACTTGCAAGACTCATAATCAATTTATGATGATTAATTTAGTCTTTAACAGCGAGAAAATACAGTTCATGACACGCAAGTGCAAGGTATAAATCAATCTGCATCAGAGATCGAATCATCTTTCGATCATTACAGAGCTATGTTTACAAACAATCTCAGTGCAGCTCTCAACTTGATGATTTTGAAAAAAAATGAATACAGAAGCATTGAGTATTTATCTGTGAATACATCTATCTTTGAAACATTCTCTAGACGACAAGACTATGATGAATGACAGAGTGTGCAAAATTATCAGAGTGCTACAGAAAATCATCAAGAAATCTACTTTTTTGACAAAATTATTAAATTAAGCAAGAGACTTTTGAAATCAAAGCTGCTTTAAAGTAGTAATGAAATCAAGACGACTGCGAATCATATGAAAAATGCAAGACACATTAGAAGCGTGAAATGAATATCTGAAGCATAATGATCATAAAAACAAGATTATTCAACAAATGAAATGTGCACACTTCAGATCACAAATGCATAAGCTGAGCGAAGCACTCAAATTGATATAATGCTTTGCAAAATGAGCTAGAATCGAAAGTCAGTTATCTAAAAAACTTTCTCAGTTTTCGTCACTGAAGCGAAGCAACATCAATCATATGACAATGACGTTCAAGAAAAAAATCGAGATATTGCAAAGAAAGTTCTTTTCTTCATCTTCTTAAGCGAATGTCAATGACATTGCAGAGTCATTCATATCTCTGACAGTCTCATTCAATTCACGCATCACAAAAGATGAAGTGAAGCAAACAATCAGATGAGTAAAAGCAGACAAAGCATCAAATGCTTCAAATATTTCAAACAAAGCACTTCAAGCGAGTCTTGCAGAACTAATCTCAGTACTGACGAGTTTATTCAACGCATGCATAACACACAAATATCATTCGAAGCAGTTCAAAAAGACTCAAACAATAGTACTACGCAAATTGAAGAAAAGTGACTATATCAATTCAAAAACGTATCAACTCATTGCTTTGCTTGACATCATGAGCAAAGCTTTGAAGTCAATCATGATTAAAAGACTGAGTGATATAATTAAGACTCATCACATGTTATCTAATGCTCAAATGAGAACAAGACGCAAACAATTCATGATCTTGACATTAAATCTATTGATAGATTAAGTTCACACAGTATGAGATTGCAAAATCAAATACGTAGCGTTCATGCTAAGTCTAGACATCATCGAAGCATTTGATTAAGTCTCACACATCAGACTTCTGCATACATTGAAGATGAAAAAAACATCGAGCTACATAATTGAATGAACACGCAACTTTTTAGAAGATTGAGAAACATCGCTAATATTCGATGAACAAATGAGTAACATACGCGAGATAAATGCAGACATATCACAGAAATCTCTCATTTCATTAATTCTCTTTCTATTCTTCAACGTAAATTTAATTGAAAAATGCAAAGCACTGAAAATAAAAATCAAAGTGCTTGACTTTGTAAATGATATTAACATTCTAGTCTACAACAGATTCACTGAAGAAATCTGCAAAACATTGAGCAAAGCACATGATGTCTGCGCAAAATGAGCTTGCATCAGAAAAGTATGAACTTACGCATTTCACTAGAAAATCAAAGAGATTTGACATGATGACTAGCATATAAATAAAAAGCTTAATTATTAAATCGAAATCAGATGTACAAGTTTTAAAGATGCAACTGAACACAAAACTGCAATGAGATGTGCATCTTCGACAAATAAAGACAAATCACGTCACAAAAATGCTGACACTTAGTTGTCTTGAAGTCTTCACATGAGAAGTTATCTTCACAAAAGCGAGACAAGTATACTCAGCAGTAGTGAGATCAGAAATTGCATTTGAAGCATCAGTTTGACATCAGCGTGACAAGAAAAATGAATTGTTGAGCAAAGAATGCAGACTAGAAACACTTCAGAATCAGACTCTGTGTCACGTAGCAGAAGTATTCAAAAGAGTAAACATTGAAACTTTAAAGACAGAAACATACACAAGTTCACTACATGTTCATTTGAACATGCTACAGAACAAAATCACGCTACACAGTCAAGTCAATAATGAAATGCAAGAGATTAAACAAGCATGCAAACTAATACATGCTCATTTGACGAAAGTTAATTGTGTTCTTTCTCGCTTACTCATCATCAAGAAAATAATACTTCTGAATGTTTTCATTCAAGAAGATGCAAAGATACAGTTGAGATGCAGATGATACATTTTCTTCTTCACAATGATTTCAACAAGTGATAGAATCACAATAAAGTAGTATCACAAGAATTAATGAAATCAACGATGAGAAAAGTACAGAGAATGCGTCGCAGATGTCAACATAATCTCAGCACAAAGGTTGCATTTGAGCAATAAGATGATAAAAATGCGTGATGATCTTCAGAAAGCAGAAAGCACTCTCACAATGCATATCAAAATTGAACGCATAGATCTGAACATTTATCTGCACTTTAAAAACATTTCAGACATGAATAGCTTGCAATGCAACTGCAAATAAAGTCATCAGACGACGAAGCATGTACTCATGCATTGCTTGAACTGATTGCATCTGCGATCAAGAATGCTACAAGATGCTGACTTCTTAAACTATTAAATAATCATTGTCATCACGAAAAGTCTCAAAGCAGTAACAAAGATGATGATGAAAATGAAGCTCTTGAAGCAATTTAGAGTGATTAGAACATTTGTTCTTTAACATGCAATCAACGTGAACAAATTTGATACATAGTTTTAAAACTCACTGTTTCAACTGCGTGAAGCAGTTGTATAAACTGCAAGTGATTTTCTATCTCAGAGAGTTTTGTTCACTCGATACAAATAGCATAGAGTCTTTCATGAGTTAATCTAATTGATATCACAAAAGTGTATGAATTTATTATTATATTTGAATATGAGAAAGACAAAGATCAATTGAATACATAAGAGCAGAGTTTGATACAATGTATAAACATGAATGATGATCATTATCTCTTTCATTGAGTCAAGATCATTTATGTCGAGTCATGATTCATCATAAATAAGAAGACTCACAATCTAATGAATCAATATTGAGTCAATGATCTTTGTATCATTTTCATCTTTGCAAATTGATGACATAAACTACATCATTATTGCAACAATTCTTTCAAGACAAAAGATGTTTATTTATATCTTCGTGAAATTCTGAAGTAAAACATGAATAACTTTGTTGACTACTACAATCTCTTTTATCAAAAGAAAGAATATTTTTTAATGAAAGATTTTTTATTAATTGACTGTCTGAAGCACAATGTCAATTATTTCACTTAAGTCATCATCTTTTTCTAATGAAATCTTGATGAAACTTAATCATTCATCTTTCATCAATAAGTTTAAACATTCTCTGACATTGATGAAGAGTTTCAACAGCTTAAGCATTATTAATCTTACTTCATCTTCATCATTGTTTTGTTTATTAAAGTTAAGAACATCTTTGCATTAACTAGTAATTCTTTGAATTCAAAGATTATCATTTCGATGACTGTTGTTTCAACAATATCTTTGTTTTTTTCTTTCTCATCTTTTGATGAGTCAATGAATTTAAACTTCATTATTATCATCATTCAAGATAAGACTTTGATTGTTTTTGAAATCAAGAAAATCTGCAACAAGTGAAAGCTGTGTTACTATTGCAAATTGCAACATTTGAGTAAAATCATTAAAGAATGCTCAAATAAGAAGTTCTTCACTTTGTATATCATGAATATTTACAACAATGATATCATCAATATAAATGAAAAAGTCTTGCTGTTTGCAAGAAAAGTTTAATCTTTGAGTTAAGTCACGCTCAGAAATTTGTATACATATCATTTTATCTACTAGTCTCAATCTTTTTATTCTCACTTCAATCATATAGAAAGTTTTCTGCTAAATCTGTCTTGAAACTCTTTGAATTCAATTCAACATTCAAAGATAGTCACATGATAGTATTTTGTATTTTACATTAAGCTTAATTTAAAGTTTTCACTTTCGCTCTGATTGATAGTAAAGTTTCTGCTTATGTCTTTATGAATAAATTCTTCGCGCAACAACATCATTTCTTCTTGCATCAATTAACTCACTCTTACAAACTTCAAGAATTTGATGACTAAATCACTTTAATTGATAACATTACTTATATTATTGAAATCACAATGATTCTTGATGAACACATTAAAAGACTATTCTTTTATATCATTGAATTAAGTCAGTACTTCATCATCATGAGTCTGTTATGACTTTGTTGTCACGTCATTGATGTTAATTTTGAACATAATATTCTTATTTTATCTTTCTTCTTTTGTTTTAATCATTATTGTCAATTTCTCATCAAGATTTATGATTTTAATCAACAAGAAGAAAATTTCTCGCTTGAAGTTAACAAAGTAGCTTTCTTTCAGTCTTGTTCTCAATTTACTCACAAGAAGCAACTCAGTTCACGAATCACTCACAAGAAGCAATTCAGTCTACAGATTACTCACAAGAAGCAATTCAGTTTACAGATTATTTACAAGAAGTAATTCAACATTCAGTTTGCTTGCAAGAAGCAATCTAGTTTCTCATTCACTTGAAAGAAGTAACTCAGTTTTCAGTTCGCTCACAAGAAGCAATTCAGTTCTCAATTCACTTGTAAGAAGTAACTCAGTTTCTCGTTTGCTCACAAGAAGTAATATAATCTTTCGTTTGCTCATGAGAAGTCAACTAATATTCAACTCATTCACAAGAAACAAATCTTGTTCAGTCTTGTCTCTTGTTTGAAACAAGAAGTTTCTAGTTGTATTCTTCAAGTCATTCAAAAAGAATACTCATCAAAAATCAAGTGTTGAAATTCTTTTTTCTTTAGAACTTCTGTTGTTCTTCAAGCAGATCAATTTAATTGATCTTTTATACAACTTAACATAGTTGAGTTGAGAGCTTGAAGCTTTAATCATGCTGCTTATGTCAAAGACATTGAAGTGTTTAACGTTACTTTAAAGAAAATTGATATTTTCTTGAATCTTGAATCAATCTCATTTTCTAGTCTAGATTCTGACAAGTCAAAATCACGTCATGTGACTTTAATTATCTGTTCAAAGAACAGCTCAACTTTTGCTCAGTTTTTATCTCATTCTCAAGACAGTATGTATGATAAGAATCATCATTTGAATCTTCATCAAATGAAAAAGAAATTTCATTTGACTGCATTCATGACACAAGAAGATCTTGAAGTCTATTGACAAAGTAAGAACATTGATTCAGTTATAATTCTATCATTTAAATATTTTAAGTTTCTAAATGTCTTCTTCAAGAAGAATGTTGATATCTTGTTTTTGCATTAAACTTATGATCATGTCATACATCTTAAAGAAAATGCTCAACTCTCAGTCTTCGCTTTGTACAACATGAGTCATGATGAAATTCTAGAACTTCATCGTTATCTGAATGAGAATTTGAGCAAAGATTTCATTTGAATCAGTTACTTTCAGACGATTGTCTCTGTTCTCTTCATCAAGAAACTTAAAGAAGAACTTTGCTTTTGCGTGAACTATTGAGATCTGAACATTATCACAGTCAAGAATTGATATTCTTTGCTTCTGATCTCAGAAATGCTAAATCATTTAAGTTGAGCTAAAATCTTTATTAAGCTGAATATTATCTCTGCGTTCAATCAACTTTAAATCAAAGAAGAAGATGAAGCTTTCATCATCTTTTGCACTTGATTTGAATTATTTGAGTATTTAGTCAGACTTTTCAATTTATGTAATGAGTTTATCTTGTTTTAGAAGTATATCAACAATACTCTTTGCAAACATTTAAATAAGTTTTATACAGCTTATTTGAATGACATCTTGATTTATTTCGACAATAAACTTGAGCATGAAATTCATGTCAAACTCATTTTGCAAAAGTTGCAAAAAACAGATCTTCAGATGAATATAATTAAATGCAAGTTTCACATCACTCAAGTTTCATATTTAGAATTGATAATCATCATCAAAGAAATCAAGATAAATTCTTCTAAAATAAACATTATTGTCAACTGATTTATCTTAATCAACGTTAAAGATGTTTAAAGTTTTCTAGATTTCGCGAACTTTTATAAAAGATTCATTTATGACTATAGTAAAATAGTTACTTCGCTCACTTGTTTCATCAGAAAAGATGTATCTTTTGTCTGATTTTAGAAATGTCAGATTGCATTCAACATTCTTAAGAAAGTCTTCACTTTCAAGATTATTCTTCATCATTATAATTCAGATCATAAGATTGTGATAGAAATCAATGCTTTGAACTATGTGTTCAAAGACATTCTTTCTCAGCATGATGAAAATGAGATTCTTCATTCAGTTGCTTACTTTTTGAAAAAGCATAACTCAGTTGAGTGTAACTACGAGATCTATGATAAAGAACTCATGATCATTGTTTACGCTTTCGAGAAATGATGATCAAAGTTTGAAGACTTTATCTATTCTGTTGAGATGATCATGAATCATAAAAATCTTAAGTATTTCATGTTAATTAAGCAGTTGAATCATCATTAAGCTCATTGAAGTGAGTTTCTGTCTAAATTCAATTATCACATCGCTTATCATTTCAACAAGATTGATGATAAGTTGAATGTTTTGACATGTTGCTCAGAAAATCTTTTTAAAGAGAAAAATACATTTGATTCTTAACATTAATATCAACATTAAACAATTCTGAAAACTTATGTTTTAAATTTCAATATTGTTGAAAATCTCGCTCTTGACATCTTCAACATTAAAGTCATGAAGCTTCAGTCACAAATCATTGCTTTAAATTCAGTTCAGTTACATTTATTTTCAATTATCTCAGCATCTTTGCAAATTTTAGTTTTCATGAATTTAAAAATTGAAAAATTCAACGTTGAAAACATCAAGTCTCAGCTAGATCAAGACATTCTGAATCTTGATGAAGATTTTGCTGACATTCTCACTCAGACATTATGAAAGTAAGTCAAAATCAATGACAAATTTGCAGCTTAAATAATTGAAGTGCTTCACAATGAAGCACAACATCACAACAAGATTTCTCTAGTTAAATGTGAAAAACATGAGAATCATCTGTACTTTCAAGAAAAAAAGTACATGCTCAACTCAGATAAATTACATCTTTGCATCATTCAGCTCACTCATGATAATGTCATTGATGATTACTCAGAAAGAGCAAAAAGCTACAAACTGATCAGTCAAGTCTATTGATGATCAAATATTTATAAGTATGTTCAACACTTCATACAAAACTGTTATATATATACATGTTTTAAACTCTTTAAATAATGAACTCAAGAATGATTGTGTTTTCTTTCAGTTCTTGAACGTTGTTGATGTGATGTTTTCATGAACTATGTAAATTCTTTATCGCTCAGTATCTTCATGAATATCACATATAGATATGTTCTAGTCTTCATTGATCATTTTATCAAAATGAAACATTTAGTTCTCATCACTTCTATAAAAGTTGAAGAAGTTATCAACTACTTTTATGCTCATGTTTAAAAACATCATGATTTACTTAAGTTCTTCATGTCTGATTGAGACACACAATTCATCTTCAATGTCTGAAAGCATATGTGTAAAATGTTGAAGATAGATGTTAAGTTATCAACAACGTATTACTCTGAAATCAATGATCAAATCAAGAAAGTCAATGCTGTCATAAAGCATTATCTTTGAGTCTTCGTCAACTACATGCAGAATGACTGAGCTAAGTGACTGTCTGAAGTCAAATTCGTTGTCAATAATGCATCATCATTAATCACTTTAGCATCACTCTTCTTGATCAATTTAAGTCAGAACTTACGTTTAAACTTCAAGTCTTTTAAATCTCTGCTTGAGAATCTTATGTTTCAAGCTTGAGACAAGTTAATCAATGTCAAAAAGTTCATCAAGAAGATGAAGAAATTAACTGAGCATCTACATGATGAAATGCTTATAGCTCAGATCATCTACGAATTCAATATCAATCTCTCTCGTCGTTCTTGTTTTAAATACTTCGTTGAAGATGAAGTTTGATTGAATGCTTGCAATCTCAGCATCGCTCATCTTGTTATCAAGTTAAATGATCATAACGTTGATCTTTTCAAGATCAAGCATGTCTTCAAGAACAATTCTCTGATCATTGAGTTAAATCTTTCAACATTCATGAAGATTCATTCAATCTTTCATGTCATTCTTTTAAATCATATCACAAGTGACTTTCTTTTGAATTAACATTAAAAATCTTAAGAGCTTGTTATCATCAAGAATGACGAAAGATTCTGATATGTAAACAGCATATTAAACTTCAAGCATGATAAATGCTATAATTCATCTTTGCTTAAGTATTATATCAATTAAAAAGATCACTTTTTTACTTGAGAATCTTTTCATCTTCTGAATAATTGTAAGCAAATGCTTAATGAATATTATCTCGTCAATTCTGTCATCGAAGAATCATATGTATTATCATGTGTGATGTCTCAATGTCAATGTCAAGAACTTTAAGTTCAATCTTCATCATTTCAACTCAGCTCAGATCTGACTTAAATCTTTTCTAAATCTGACTCAGACATCTTGCTTAAATCTGACTCAAATGTGACTCAGATGTATTTTAGTTTCATCTGTGCATCATCATATGAAACTGCATTTCATCTTTCTTTTACTCAGATTTGACTCAGATCTTGTCTAGATCTGACTCAGACATCTCATTTAAATCTGATTCAGATGTAATTCAGATGTGTTTTAATTTCATTTGTGCATCATCATGTTAAAATGCATCTTGTCTCATCTCACTCAGATCTGACTTAAATATGACTCAGATTTATTGCAGTCTTGTCTGTGCTTCATCATATTAAAATGCATTTACATCAATTCTTGTCTTGTTTCAGTCTTCATTTTCAATTCTTTCTCATTTCATCTTGTTTCTTCTCATCATCTTGCAGAAGCTCAGTCTTGAAGAGAGAAGTCACTGTCATGATGTCAGATCATTAACTTAATTTAAAACATAAATTGTTGATGTTTTAAATAATCTTGATTCATTGAATTTGTTTTGCAGTTCAATGAATCAAGTCATCAATCTAGTCATCATTATTTTAATCTAGTCTCAACAATTCTGTTTCAATCATCTCAATCATGTGCATGAATCTTTGCAATCTTAAGTCATAAAACTACTGTCTAGTCTTAATTCTGCTCAATTCATGTATATAGAAGTTGAGCTTTCGTTCTTTTCTTTCACTCTTTGTCTTTCATCTTATACATTATCTGATGTATTGTTTTATATCTAGATTCTATCAAAGTAATAATAATATCAATCTTTTATATTAATAGTATTTCTAGTTTAACTCAGTCTCTGACAGATTTCATTATCTACACGTTGATACATGATAAGCTAGTTAATAAAGTATGTCAGAAACTTGAAATACAATTTATATTACTAGCAAAAGAAAAGTTAATACAAGATTATGATGAAAAGTTAGTTAAAAAACTATTATTCATAAAATTTTATTCAATTTCATAATTGAAAGTCATAAGAAATTGACTATGTCAATGCTGATAGTTGATATTAAGCATCATGAAGCTATATTAAGCAAACTCTGAATGAATAAAAATGAAATATTATTAAACATGAGACATGATACTATCGTATTTTCTGATTAATTAAATATTTCGATTTCGATTTTTTCAATCTTGTTAAATACAAAGCACTCAAGTTAATTGCAATCAACTTTAATCTTTTCAACAGCTCACAACAAGATTTCTAAGATGCTTAAGCACTCAGTTTCATTCATTCAGAAAGAGTTATTCTCAATTCAAAACATAAACGTTGTTTTTTTTCAAGCATTAGTAAAATGAAAAAAGAAGAATTAAACAAAGATTTTTGCTATGTTCATCAAAGACATTGATAGAAAAATCGTTTATAATACTCAATGCAAACTAAATGTTATAAACGTCTTCTCAATCAATGAAATGACTCAGAATCTAAAAGATATTAAAGTTAAGTTATCATCAAAATATCAGAATTTTCTAGACATTTTTGATCGAGCTCAAGCAGACAAGCTATCGTCTTATCATTCATATGATCATAAGATAAAGTTTACTAGTGATGTAACATCATCTTGCTGTTAAGTATATTAAATGTCTTTTTACAAGCTTCAGAAAGTAAAGAAATATTTGAACAAGAATCTTTTCAAAGAATTTATAACTTCTAGCAAAGCTTCATATTTCTTACTCATTTTATTCATTTTGAAAGCAAATGAAGATTTACAATTCTGCGTTAACTATCAAAAGCTCAATGCTATTATTAAAAGAAATCACTATTCTCTATCGCTCATAAATGAAGTAATTGACAAAATAGTTGATTGCAAACATCTGACTCAATTGAATATCATTTCGACGTTCAACAAACTATGAATGCACTCTGATAGTAAGAACTACACTATCTTTATTACTGTGTTAGAAGCATATAAGTCAAAAGTGTTACTCTTTGAACTTATCAATGATTCTGCCTCATTTCAACAGTATATGAATGATGTTTTATGAAACTTTCTAAATGACTTTTATCAAGTCTATTTAAACGACATTCTAATCTACAGCAAAACTTAATGAGAACATAAATAACATGTCAAAATGATATTGAATCACTTACAAGAAGCTGACTTACAGATGAATATTCAAAAGTGCGAATTCAATGTAAAAGAAATTGTTTTCTTAGAAGTCATAATATCAGAACTGTTATGAGTCTGCATAGAGTGAATCATATGAGTGTATTTTAACTAGAAGTTCAAAGCTGAAGAAGAAAGAAGATGCAACACGTCGTGAGTTTTACTCACGAAGGCACGCTAGGTCGCTAGCGTGTTAATATCAGCTCTATACTAGTTTATGATAGTCTGACATGATCTATGTTAGACTAACTCGAAGTGCACGATCACAACATTATCTTTTCTTCTCATCTAGCAATGTTCTCATTGCTGCAGTTTGATCAATCTTTCTTAAGTTGATTTCTATCTTGACTTGTTCAAATATCATTCATGAAAGTCATTTATGATCTTTAAACATTCTTCAAATTCACTTTCATTGACGTTATATCAATGTAGATCAACGTTGTATTCTTTTCAATTGACATGATATTGTAGTCATTTGTCTCGTTCATAGTGTCTGAAATTCAGTATGTTCTTCATCTTTCATTCATCTTCATTGTTGATCACTATAGAATGTTATGAATGTGTCAGAATTGATTAGAACTAGTCAACAATTTAGTCAAGATCTGATCTAGATCTGACTCAGATTTAGCTCAGATATGACTCAGCATCTTTTTTCTTTTCTAGCATCTTCTAATCAGCTTCTATTGTCTTCTAGACAAACACACTTCTTTATGTTACAAGTGATTAACAGATTTCTATGACAAACACATTTCTTTGTGTCACAAACATCTTTCAAATCAACATCTTTCTTGTGTTTCAACACGTTTTCTTTGAGACTAGCATCAATCTGAGTAATTACTATATAAAGCGTGTTTTTCTTGCCTTTTGTATCTTCTTTCTTCTGTATTCTTAAAGTCTTAGTTATAGCTATCTCTATAGATCAAACATTCTAGTCACGCACGCACTCTGATTAGTTTCTAGACACGATTTCAACATTACTTTAAGAATTCGTTAATCACACGATACTGATTTCATTACTCATTCAAGTTCACTCAACTGACAACAAGATGAGTATAAAGAAATTTGTGTATCTGATGATTGACAACATCGAAAGACAGAACAACATCAAGAAATCAATAGAATCAACGAGAATATACAATCATTGAATTGCTAGAGAATCTAAAGCTCATTCAGTACGCGCTCGTTTAAATTGATCAATAGAATCAAGAAATTAAGACTTTAATTGCTAGAGAATCACTCGATTAAAAGAATCAAGAGAACATATGATCTTGATTGCTTGAGAATCACAAAATTCTCTTCAAATCAGCAACACTCTTCTTTGAAGACTACACACTAGAACAACGATCTCACTATTTACTGTCAAGCATCATCATTCGCTCGATCATCAAAACCTTCATCATGATTCAATTATCTGTGAATACTCAACTCAATTTCTTCAAGAGTAATCAAAGTCTCGATTCAGTCATTTATCTTGAGTTATCTTCTCGTCTATTGAAATTTCTTAGAACTGACTTCGTACAAAAACATCATCAATTCTTGCCTCATTCTCAGACACTTGATGAATCTCTGAAAGTCTCTATTCTTTGAGATATCAAAAATGTAGAGCAGTTACAACATTGAGTTGAACAAGATTCAGAAGTTTTTCTAGAAGATTTAAACAATTTTCGAACTCAACGAGATCTAGATGTAGAAGCTTGTGAGCTATTTGATAGAATACTCAGCGAACAGATATGAAAGACTTGTTTCGAAGAAATTGATTGAGTAAAAGAACGATTGAATCTAAATCTTAAAAAGCTTCAAGATCAGATGATGAAACTACAACATCGACTGTGATTGACTAAAGAAGATACTTCTACTTCTTTCATCATGTTCAATTCATTCAAGTGATATCAAAAGCTTTCGAATTCATCTTTATTTACTGATGAAACAGAATCTTTCTGAGATGACTGGTAAGAAAAGATTCATGATAAGCTAGAGATCAACGTTGATCATTTCGATACTGATAGAGTCATACTGATCTATATTTACTTCAGAATCAATGAAAACGCAGTCAAAGCTACTTTAGCTTAACATCAACATGATTCATTGAATCTTTATAAAATGATCAATAATTTGTTAGATGAACTTACTCAGCTATACGATGATTTCGACAAAGAGACAAACTTTTGAAGAAAATATGCTAATCTTATTCAAGAAAAGAGCAAATTTAATGATTTCTATTTGATGTTTCAACGTCTGTTCTTCTATTTAGAATATCACGAAAAACAGTTAATAATCAATCTACGAGACAAGATAATTTATCATCTTTGTGCAGCTTGAAGTAGTCAATTGATTCAGTCAGAATCTCTGAACGAAATTCGTGACTATCTGATTCATTTAAATAATGAGCAACAAGTCATGAATGACATCAAGAAAAAGAAATCTCTGAACAAAGTCAGAAAGCAGATCATCTTTGCTGATGAACATTCGAAACTCTTTTATAGAAAGATCGAAGTCATCGTATCAGTGAATCAGTTAAAATCGCGCGACGCGACTTTGACTAGCGTCAAAAACTTGAACGTACAAGCTGAAATCTGTTTTACCTGTCACAAGTTGAGTCATATTTCTAGAGAGTGCTCTGATTGACTCTTTAAAGTCAATGCATTAAATGATGAGAATGAATTCAATCGTTCAAGCTCTGACTCAGATTCAAATTCAAAAAACTAGCTATCTCTTTCAAAGTCATTGAAGAGATAGAGATCATATCTTTGTGCAATCAAGTCGAAGTTCTATCAGAAGAAAACTACTTTGAAAAATCATTTCTGATCAATGTTTTTCTCATCACTCAGAACAATTTTTTTAGTCTTCGATCTTTGATAGACAGTGATTTCGTCATCTACATGCTAATACATGACAAACTAGTCAATAAAGTATGCAAGAAACTCAAAATACAATCAATATCACTGACAAAAGAGAAGTTAATATGAAATTATGATGAAAAGCTATTCAAGAAAGTCATTACTCATAAGATTCTATTCAATCTGATTATTGAAAGTCATAAAAAATTGACTATATCAATGCTCATAGCTGATATTAATCATCATGAAGCTATATTGAACAAACTCTGAATGAATAAAAACGAAATATTATTGAATATGCGTCATGATACTATCGTATTTCCTGATCAATTAGATACTTCTATTTCGGTTTTTTCAGTTCTCTCAATTACGAAACACTCAAGTTGATCGCGATCAACTTTGATCTCTTCAGTTACTCACAAGGTTTTAAAGCATTCAGCTTCTATCATTTTGAAAGAGTTCTTCTCAATTCAAAACATAGATGTCACTCTCTTTCAAACAATGATGAATCAATCAAAACGAAATCACATTGAGATTTTTGCTATATTCATCGAAGATATTGATAGGGAAATTGTTTATAACACTCAATGCAACCTAGATGTTCTAAACGTGTTCTCTACTGATGAAACAACTCAAAATCTAGAAGACATTAAAGTCAAGCTCTCATCAGAATATCAGAAGTTTCTAGACGTTTTCAATCGAGCTCAAGCAGACAAGCTATCTTCTCATCGCTCTTATGATCATAAGATAAAGCTTACTAGTGATGCTGCGTTTTCTTGATGTCAAGCATATCAAATGTCTTTCTACAAGCTTCAGAAAGTGAAGAAATATCTGAATGAGAATCTTTTCAAAGAATTTATAACTTCTAGCAAAGCTTCATATTTCTCACTCGTTCTGTTCATTCTAAAAGTAAATAAAGATCTACGATTCTGTGTTGACTATCGAAAGCTCAATGCTATTACGAAAAGAAATCGCTATTCTCTATCGCTCATAGATGAGATGATTGACAAAATAATTGATTGCAAGCATCTGACTTGATTGAATATCATCTCGACTTTCAACAAACTACGAATGCATCTTGATAGTGAGAACTATACGACTTTCATTATCGCATTAGAAGCGTACAAATCAAAAGTGCTACTCTTTGATCTTATCAATGATTCTGCCTCGTTTTAGCAGTATATGAATGATGTTCTATAAAATTTTCTAAATGACTTTTGTCAAGTCTATCTAGATGACATTCTTATCTACAGCAAAACTCAACGAGAACATAAACAACATGTCAAGATGATATTAGTTCATCTACAAGAAGTTGATCTACAAGTAGACATTTGAAAGTGCAAATTCGATGTAGAAGAAACAATCTTCTTAGAAGTCATAATGTCAGAACAAGATCTTCGTATGAACTCTATCAAAGTGAAAGTCATAATCAACTGAGTCACGTCGATCAATCTAAAAGAAGTACAAAGCTTCGTGAGATTTGTTAACTTCTACCGTCGTTTCATTAAGAACTTCTCGAAGCTAGTCAAATCATTCACTCAGTTGACGAGAAAAGACACGTCTTTTGTTTGAAACAAAGTCTGTGTTCAAGCTTTCGATGATCTAAAGAAACAAGTCAGCTCGATCTCAGTTCTACGACATTTCAATTCAAAACGACAGACTATTCTGAAAATTAATGCATCTGACTACGTCAAAGATGAAATACTATCACAGTACAATGATGAGAATGTTCTTCACTCAGTAACATTCTACAGCAAAAGCATGATTTTCGCTGAATGCAATTATCACATCTATGACAAGAAATTGCTAGTCATTATTCAATGCTTTGAACACTGAAGACTTGAGCTAAAATGCACAGAGCTGCTCATTCAGATGTTTATTGATCATTAAACTTTGAAGATCTTCATGAAAAACAAACAGTTAACTCAACGTCAAGTCAATTATCTAGACATTCTATTTAAGTTTAACTTTCAGATCATTTTTCAATCAGGCAAAATGAACACTAAAGTCAATGCTTTAATCAGAATGTCTTTGATTGATGTTTCTGAATCAACTCAGCGTACTGAAGATTGTCATCAGATCATTCTGACACTCGATAGAGTAAATATTCTAGCTATTGAATCTGAAGTTGATCTCTATCAGCGAGTAAAAGATGTCAACAAGACGAATGAGCTTTGCAATGAGTATAAACAAGCTATAAGCGAAAACAAGCTCAAGTTACATAGCACTAAATTGAGACACTGCAAGATCGTTAATGATGTTCTGTTCAGAAAAGATCTATTGTGAATTTCTGAGAATATGCATACGAAATTGCTAAAGAAAATTCATGATCAGTCTTTCATCTTTCATTCTGACAATCGAAGAACTACTGATCTAGTTCAACGTTTCTATTATTGATCAGATCATCGAGCAACGATTAAACGTTACATTTGAAACTGTGATGCCTGTCAACAAAGCAAGACATTTAAAGATAGCATCAATGAACTTCTTCATTCTCTCTCGATTTCACAGAAACGCTGAAAAGATATAGCTATGAACTTCATCACTGAGTTATCTCTATCAGAAGATTATAACGTCATTTGCACAATCATATGTTGACTCATCAAGAAATATCACTATGTTTTCTGTCATTGAAAAAACGAGAGCATCTCAGTTGAAGAAATGATTTGAATCATGCTATGAAACATCTATTGACTTCATGATTTATTCAGTTTCATTGTTTCAAACAGAGATTCTCAGTTCATATCAACAATGTGACAAAGTCTTTGCAAGTAACTAAGAATCACGACTAGTTTATCAACAGTTTATCATTCTGAGATCAATGATCAATCAGAGTGAGTCAATCAAGACGTTGAATGCAAACTTAGAATCTACTGTAATTACATGCAGAATGACTGAGCAAAATGACTTTCAATGATGAAATTCAGCGAAAATTTCAATATCTTCTCAATCATCTCAATGATCTCATTCTACTTCAATAAAGAGTTTCACTTTCGAATGAGTTTCGATTCAGATACAACTGACTACAAGATAACTTGCAAACGTCTTGAAGCTAGAAAAGTTGACGATATTATCATTTGAATGAAAGAGCTTCTTATCTTCAATCGTCAGCAATTGAAAAAGATGAAGCAGATCATTGAAGCTCAGATCAATAAACATAAATAAGACGTCATCTATGAAGTAAATGACTGAGTTTGATTATCTTTCAGAAATGTCAAAACAACAAGATCATGCAAAGATTTAAAAGACAAACAACTAAAATTCTATCAAATCATGATCAAAGTTGAAATCTTCTATCATCTTCGTCTATCAGTAAGCATAAAGCAGCTGCATTCAGTGTTCAGCTTGAAGCTATTGCATTCTTATTTCAATAATCTCTTATCAGAACAGCATTCAGAATCTTTCAGATCGCTCACTATCGAAAATGATGATCATTGAAAGATAGATGACATTTTGAACTCTAGACGCTATCGAGATCGAATACAATACAAGATCAAATGAACAGAACTAAATCGAGATGATGAATGATACTATGTCGATAAAGAAGAATTCGAGAACTCAAAAGAAGTTCTAGTCGAATTTCATAAGCTCTATTCAGACAAGTCACACTAAATTGAAAAACAGTGAAAATTTGCGTTTCATTTGTTCTATTCATGCGAACATGAATTTTCGAAGAAGAAAATAATGTTACGAATGTGTCAGAATTAATTAGAACTAGTCAACGATTTAGTCGAAATCTGATCTAGATCTGACTCAGATTTGACTCAGATATGACTCAGCATCTTTTTTCTTCTCTAGCATTTTCTAATCAGCTTCTATTGTCTTCTAGACAAACACACTTCTTTGTGTTACGAGTGATCAACAGATTTCTATGATAAACACATTTCTTTGTGTCACAAACATCTTTTGAATCAACATCTTTCTTGTGTTTCAACACGTTCTCTTTGAGACTAGCGTCAACCTGAGTAACTACTATATAGAGCGTGTTCTTCTTATCTTTTGTACCTTCTTTCTTCTGTATTCTTAAAGTCTTAGTTATAGCTATCTCTATAGATCAAACATTCTAGTCACGCACGCACTCTGATTAGTTTCTAGACACGATTTCAACATAGAATCAAATGATTCATTTCATTATTCGTTCAGAGAATTCTTTGAATTCAGTTGCAGCAGATTTGATGCAAACTTCAAATGTATCTTCATAGTCAATGATAGTTTCAGTTGATAAGCATGTTCAATCTCAATCAGAATCTTGAAGAGTTCTAGCATTTTATTGTCTAGCTTTTTTGATGATTGTAAGATCATTATGTTTCTAGAATTCAGAAACATCATGTTATTTATCTTGTAAATCATTTTCTTTCAATGCTTGTCAATCTGTTTCTTCATTGTGACTCTGACTCTTGCTAAAACTTGCTTGATCAATGCTAGTGATTGTTTCATGTGTTCAAATATATTCTCTGCTTTGCCTGCTTTGATTCTGACTCGAGTGATCTCATATTTGATTGAGTTCAAATCGAAGCTCATATGAGAGTGAAAGTTCTTATTCAGAAAGAACGTTGACTGTTCAATTGACGACGAAATAGCATTGTTATCAGTGAATTTGATCATAGATAATCAAATGAATCAATCATCTTGCATATATAAGCAGTAGCTTCATAGATATCGTTTCACATTCTGATTCGCTCTTTTCGTTTGATCATTGATCTGTGAATGATAGTCAATAAATAGTTTCATCTTGATATTGAGTCTCAAACATAAAGACTTTCAGACAATCAATATGAATTGAGAATCGCGATCAAATATTATTGATCTTGATAGTTCATGAGTTCTGAAGATTTATATCAACAGCAGCTTAACTGTTTATTCTGCAAAGATTTCTTCGTCATCTGATCAACACAATATATAGTGTCGTTTCTTGAATAGTCAATTTATGACTGTCAGAATCGCGTTGCTTTCATTGCTTTTCAATAAATCAATAATAAAGTTCAATAATATGTTCTGTCATCGCTGCTCAAGTATGAGCAATGACTTTAGCAGTTCATTGATTCAATCTCTCGATGCTTTTGATCTACAATAAACGTAACAGTTTTGAATGTAACGCTTGATCATCGTTCTCATCTTCAATCAGCAATATGATCATCTCAGCAAGTTCAACGTTCAATTCATGTCAGAATGATCACTGATTGAAAGATCATATGCTTTTCTTATCAATCAAGTGATCATTGACTGAAAAATTCATAGTTTATTATCTTTTCAGAGTACTCTATCAAGTACTTTGCAATTGTTTAGATTAATATCTTGATAAGTTCTTCTGTTCTGTTTCATGATTATTTAAATATTAAAGCACAGTTGATTCATTTGATTTTCAACTATAATCTGATTCTGAATAGAAATCATCTCTTCGATCGAATTTTGATTAGCTTTTGATTCAAGTTTTGAATCTGAGTCAGATTCTGAGTCAGATCTGAGCAAGATTTAAGTCAGATCTTGATCAGCTTTCTGATCATCTTTTTGATCAGCTTCTATTGACTGCAGTTTAAATCTGTCTTCTGACAATAGCATCTAATGCTGATATAGCTTTTGATCATCATTTGCTTTAACTGACTTGACATCTGACATTCTGATCAGCACATTGACTTTCAGATTTTGTTTTTTCGATTGATATATGATCTTGAAGTTATATTCAGATAACTTCTCAACTCATTTAGCTTGTCATCGAGTCAGTTCTTTGATGATCATGAAGTACTTTAAATTCAGATGATTGATGAAGATCTTGATCAAAATATCTGTACATTTCAATTCAGAACATCAATGTTTCAAGCAACAAATAATAATCAGCAGTTCTTTATCATAAATCTCATAGTTGCATTCTGCAAAAATCATGTTCTTGTTATAAAAGATCACTGAATGTAGAATGTCTTCATCGTCATACTGAGACAATACTTCGTTGTTCACATAGTTCAAGAAGTTCATTTTCAGAATAGCTTCTCTGATCGAGTTGAAATGCTTCAGAATGAGAACTATCGTCATTTATTGCTTTAGTTCTTCAAAGATCATCTGACAGATCTTTGTTCATTCAAAAAGATGATCTTTTCAAGTCAGCTTTATCATGAGTTGAATGATCTTTGAGAAGTTCTTTATGAATTGTTGATAGAAATTGCAGAAGTCAATGAAGATCTGCATATGAGTCAACGATCGAAGCACTTTTAAGCTTCAAATTACATCTACTTTCTGAGAATTCATTCGCAGATCATTGATGAATATCAGTAGTTCAAGAAACGAGATTTTCTGAATCTTAAATTTGCACTTGTCAATGTTTATCTGCAAGTCGACTTCACGAAGCTTGTTTAGCACTTCTTTCACATGAGTTTTATGTTCTTTCAAGATCTTACTATAAATGAGAATATCATTCAAGTATGTCTGACAGAACTTATGCAGACAGTCAAACAATACATTATTGATATAGTGCTGAAAGAACGCGAGTTCATTGATTAATTCAAAGAACATTACTTTATACTTGTAAACATCGAAAAAAGTAACAAAAGTAGTCAAATTCTCGCTTTCTGAACTCATGTGCAGTTTATTGAACATAATGATAATGTCAAGTTAAGTCAGATACTTACTGCCTTGAATTTAAGCTAGTACTTCGTTTATCAAGAATATTGAATAACGATCTCTTTTAATCAAAGCATTCAGTTTTCGATAATTTACATAAAAGCAAAGACTATCATCTTTCTTTTTGACAAATAGTATTAATGAAGCGAAGAAAGTTTTGCTGAGTGTAATGAACTTCTTCTTCAAGTTCTCTTCTAAATACTTCTTGATTTTCTGCAACTTGTAGCTTGACATGAAATACAATCAACTTCTAGAGAGTTAACTCTCTTCTTTTAATTCAATCTTATGATTGTATAATTGATGCAAGAACAACTGCATTGTCTTTTCTCTATCAAAAACATTCAAAAAGTCGTGATAAACTATTGAAAGCTTCTTCTTCAGTTCATTTAATGACATGACAGAGATCATTTCATTCAGTTTCGCGAAATCTTCAACTGAGCTAAGCACTTTGTTGATTTCACTAATGATCAAGAAAAAGATCTTGATCTTCTTATTCTTGACTAGAGTTTGATACACAACAACTTCAATCATAGTAATATTGACGAACTCTTCTTTCTTAATAAACTGAATGAGTCAAAGATGATCGAGATCAATTTGAGTGCTTTGCTTTCGTCTGAGTACAGATTCAATGAATTGAACAGATTTAATGAATCGATTTACTGATTTCTGATTCGTGAGTTTCTTCAAGATGATCGTTGATGTAACAATTGAATTCAAGTTCTTTTATTTTATTTTGCAGATTTCACTTGACTCAGATCTGTGAAATGCTGATTGACTGCTTGCTTTCAAAACAACAGATTTCAATGTTTGAATCTTCAATGATGATATTAATCGATCATTTGCAGAATTTACCAAAATTTGATTTCTTTTCAATCAAAGATTTTCAATGATTAACTTGTGCTGATTTAAATGAGTTATCAATAGAAACATCATTTCATTCTTGTGTTCTTGAATCATAATCAATGTATACAGAGTGTATGTAATCGATTTTTAATCAGAGATTTCATCATACAATTGAATTGACTTTGATTTTGACAGCGATATTAATTGAATATCAAAGCGTTCACATAGCTCTGACATCAAAGATTCATCAATGAAAGTTATGTCAGTGACTTCAGTATCTATCAGAGCGAAAGATCTGAATATCTTTTCTAGACTATTCAAGATGACGTTAACAGTGAACAACTTGAAATCAAATGAATCATCAGACATGCTGATGAAACAGAATATGAATATATCGCTCTCAGTTACTACTTTGACAAAGACAGATCATTTTTCAAATTCGTTGCGATTTTGTGCATCTGAGCTGATTCAAGACAGTTGCATGCTTTATGTTTTGACTTCTTGCATTTGAAGCAAAGTTCTTTTTTAAACAACTTCTTTCTAGCAGAATCAACGTTCGATATTCTGAGTTTCTTTCATGCAAAGATTGAAGCTGAAATCGCAGTAGTGATCATCATTAAGATGCTAGCAATAGAGTGAATGACTTAAGTCATTGATGTCTTGAGAGCTGATCGAGCATTCAATTTTGTCAATCAAACATCGACTTGAATGCAGATGTCAATGAATTTATTCAAATTCATAGTTCATTTGTTGATCATGACTCGTTGAAGATCTGAGCTAATCTTATGCTGAAAATCATTTAGTAAAGTTTCGTTATTGTACTTTAGTTTTGCACTAAGTCTTTGAAATTTCATTCAAAATTCATGAAAGAAAATCTTGTTTTAATACAGCTTCAAGAACTGTTGTTGAGTTGTGTGATGTCAATTGAGATCATCGTACATCTTATTTATGATTGACAGTATCTCTTCTGCTTCAAGAAATGAGTTTGTGATCATGTTTCTCATTCTGAGTGCTATATGTTTGATTGTTGTTTCACTGACTCGACTTTTCACATATGCAATCTTCATTTCTTCAATAGAAAAATGATTCTTGTTCATCTTCAGCTTGTTTCACATTTGAAACAATCAATTATTCACATTCTGCTTCAAATCTTTGAACAGAGACAAGTCAAATAGCTTGATTGACTTCAAAAATTGATTTTTCAAAATTGAAGTGCTTAGTTGACTTAATGTCGCTTCTAAATGATGTATAATCATGTTCTTTTTCTTCATTTCTTTCTGTAAACGCGTTTGAACAACATTCAATGTTATCTGCGTAACTTTCAACTCAATGTTGATAGCTTTCAATTTAATGTTGATCTTGTTGATGTCATTCAACATCTAAATCATGTCATTGTGAATCTCGATTTCGATGTCATGCTGTTGACATATGTACTTGATAAACGCAACAAGATCATCTGCTTCATGAGTGCTTATTCAAGCATTCAGTTCAGTGCTGATGCTGATCTTGATCATTTCGTGATCAAAAAGCAACGCGTTCATGTTCTTTTCTTCTGTATTCAACGATGCATTCATGTTTTCTTCTTCTGATGCTGTTTAATTCTGTGATAGAAGTGATTCTCTTTCAGCATTTTAAAGTTCATAGTGAGCAATGCTCACTGATTTTAATTCTGTGCTTTTAGTCATTGTGTGAGTAGAAAATTACTGATCAAAATTTAACTGAAATTTCTGATTTCAGTTCTAGAACAATGCATTCATGTTCTTCTGTTCTTCTGTTCTGATGATGAGTTCAGTAAAAAGTTAGTTTAGAACAACACGTTCATGTTCTTCTGTTCTGTTCTAGAAATTTCTTGATTTTTAATGAATCTTCTGAGTTCAATTTTCAAGTTTCGATTTCAATTCAAGTTTGAGTGATGTAACTTGTTTTTATATCATTTACACGTCAATAGCAAGATTGATGAGCTTTGAACTAATGTTATGAGTCTGCATAAAGCGAATCATATAAGTGTATTTTAACTAGAAGTTCAAAGCTGAAGAAGAAAGAAGATGCAACACGTCGTAAGTTTTACTTACGAAGACACGCTAGATTGCTAGCGTGTCAACATCAACTCTATACTAGTTTATGATAGTTTGACATGATTTATGTTAGACTAACTTGAAGTGCACGATTGCAACAAGAACAAGATCTTCATATGAATTCTATCAAAGTGAAAGTCATAGTCAACTGAACTACATCAATCAATCTAAAAGAAGTTCAAAGCTTCATGAAATTTGTTAACTTTTATCGTCGTTTCATTAAGAACTTCTTAAAGCTAGTTAAATCATTCACTCAATTGACTAGAAAAAACATGTTTTTTGTTTGAAATGAGATTTGTGTTCAAGCTTTTGATGATTTAAAGAAACAGATCAGCTTGATCTCAGTTTTACGACACTTCAATTCAAAACAACAGACTATTCTGAAAATCAATGCATCTGACTACGTCAAAGATGAAATACTATCTCAGTATGATAATGAGAATGTTCTTCACTCAGTAGCATTTTACAGCAAGAGCATGATCTTCGTTGAATGCAATTATCACATCTATGACAAGAAATTGCTAGTCATTATTCAATGTTTTGAACATTGAAGACTCAAGCTAGAATGCACAAAGCTGCTCATTCAGATGTTCATTGATTATCAGACTTTGAAAATCTTTATGAAAAACAAACAGTTAACTTGACGTTAAGTCAATTATTTAAACATTCTATTTAAGTTTAACTTTCAGATCATTTTTTAATCAGGCAAAATGAACATTAAAATCAATGCTTTAATCAGAATGTCTCTGATTGATGTCTCTGAATCAACTCAGCGTACTGAAGATCACTATCAGATCATTCTGACACTTGATAGAATAAATATTCTAGCTATTGAATCTGAAATTGATTTCTATCAATGAGTAAAAAATGTCAACAAGATGAATGAGCTTTGCAATAAGTATAAACAAGCTGTAAGCAAAAACAAGCTCAAGCTACATAGCATTAAATTGAAGCATTGTAAGATCATTGATGATGTTTTGTTCAGAAAAAATCTACTGTGAATTTCTGAGAATATGCATACGAAATTGCTAAAGAAAATTCATGATCAGTCTTTCATCTTTCACTCTGACAATCAAAGAACTATTGATTTAGTTCAACGTTTCTACTATTGATCAGATTATCAAGCAACAATTAAACATTACATTTGAAATTATCATGTTTGTTAATGAAGTAAGACATTTAAAGATAGTATTAATGAACTTCTTCATTCTTTCTCAATTTCATAGAAACGCTGAAAAGATATAATTATGAACTTCATTACTGAGTTATTTCTATCAGAAGATTATAACGTCATTTGCATAATTATATGTTATTTCATCAAGAAATATCACTATGTTTTTTGTCATTGAAGAGACAAGAACATCTCAGTTGAAGAAATAATTTGAATCATGCTATAAAATGTTTATCAACTTCATGATTTATTTAGTTCTATTGTTTCAAACAAAGACTTTCAATTCATATCAACAATGTGACAAAGTCTTTGTAAGTGACTAAGAATCACAGTTAGTTTATCAACAGTTTATCATTCTGAAATCAATGATTAATCAAAATGAGTTAATCAAGATGTTGAATGCGAATTAAGAATCTACTGTAATTACATGCAGAATGACTGAATGAAATGACTTTTCATGATGAAATTTAGCGAGAAATTCAATATCTTTTTAATTATCTCAATAACTTTGTTTTACTTCAATAAGAATTTTCACCCTCGAATGAGTTTTGATTCAAATACAACTGACTATGAAACAATTCATAAACATCTTGAAGTTAGAAAAGCAAATAATATTACAATTTGAATGAAAGAGCTTCTTATCTTCAATCATCAGCAATTGAAAAAGATGAAGCAGATCATTAAAGCTCAGATCAATAAATATAAATGAGACATCATCTATGAAGTAAATGACTGAGTTTGATTATTCTCTAGAAACATAAAGACAACTAAATCATGTAAAGATTTGAAAGACAAACAGCTAGAATTCTATCAAATCACTGTCAAAGTTGAAATCTTCTATCATCTTTATTTATTAATAAGCATGAAGCAGCTGCATTCAATGTTCAGCTCGAAGCTATTATGTTCTTATTCTCAAGACTTATTATCAGAACAGTATTCAAAATCTTCTAGATTTTAAACTATCATTCTGATTTTTACAGTTTATTGAAGTCGTTGTATGTACATCAGATGATTGAAAATCATCTGATCGACGATTGAAATTTTCTTTATCTGTTTATCTGTTTATTTGTACTTATCTGCATCTGTCGTTACCTTCATTGTATGCATATATATTAATCTTTATCTCTTTTTACGATCGTTTTTCATGTTTCAACGCATCTGTACTCGCTGTGCTCATAATCATCTCATTCGTGACTTCTTTGATTCTAATTCAACGCGTGTTTTGAATCTTTGTTCATCTCTGTTTACCGATTTACCTGTTTATTCATACACACTGTATGCTTCATACATGCTTCATAGCACATGCTAATTAGTTCAATAGAAAGCACTCTTCATGACTCGATATCAAACTTCCTACCAAAAGCCCTACCGAATTTCCTATCAAACGCTCTATCGAATTCTCTATCAAACTCTCTATCAAACTTCCTATCGAGCTTACCTGTACATACTGTATGCTTCGTACATGCTTCATTGCACATGCTAATTAGCTTGATAGAAAGCACTCTTCATGACTCGATACCAAACTCCCTACCGAATTCCCTACCAAACTTCCTACCAAACTTCCTACCAAACTCCCTATCAAACTTCCTATCAAACTCTCTATCAAACGTCCTATCGAACTTCCTACCAAACTCCCTACCGAATTCCCTACCAAACTTCCTACCAAACTTCCTACCAAACTCCCTACCACACGCCCTACCGAATTCCCTACCAAACTTTCTATCGAGCTTCCTATCAAACATCCTACATGGCTCCCTTCATGGCTCCCTCCATGGCTTCCTACCCCATTAGCTTCTTCATTGCTTTCCCTATTTACATCTTCGTTTGCTTCCCCATCGCAAAGCTTCATCGAGTTCTTCGTCTTATCTGTTTCATAGAAGAAAGAACTACATCAACTATTGTTATGGAGAAGAGCTTGAAATAACGATAACGGGTCCCCTACATCTCATTGACTTTCCCATTGGCTTCCCCATTGGCTTCCCCATTGGCTTCCCCATTAACTTCCCCATTAACTTCCCCATTAACTTTCTCATTGACTTCCGATAGACCACATATGGAGCACTGGATAGGCCACATATGGAGCACTGGATACGTCACATATGAAGCACTGGGTAGGCCACATATGAAGCACTGGATATATCACATATGAAGCACTGGATATATCACATATGAAGCACTGGATAGATCACATATGAAGCACTGAATAGACCACATATGAAGCACTGGGTACGCCACATATGGAGCACTGAATAGACCACATATGGAGCACTGGATACGTCACATATGAAGCACTGGATACGTCACATATGGAGCACTGGATAGGCCACATATGAAGCACTGGGTACGTCACATATGGAGCATTGAATAGGCCACATATGGAGCACTGAATATATCACATATGAAGCACTGGGTACGTCACATATGGAGCATTGAATATACTACATATGAAGCATCGGAAGGGCAGTGAGGTTGATTTTACAAATCTGTTTCTTATTTTGCACTTTTAGGAGATTCGCCACTAAATTTGGTGGGGCTCTCGGCAAATTCTAAAAAACGGCACAGGTTTCGCAATCAACGATACCTAATTAAAAAGACGTAGTGCAAAGCAGTTTCCATCGGAAATGGCGACCCCCTCGTTGATTGTGTATTAGTGGTTGATGGTTGAATGGGAAAGAGTTCAACGGACCATGGAAATTTTGAAATGGCTCAGCCGTGCGGCGGGAAGCCTAGCGCAAAACGTTAGCGTTGGTACCCCAACCGTTAGTGTTGGTCTGCCGACCTGCATCCTCAAAACCTCGTGCATACAAGTAGTGTTGATTGCCTCTAGCTTGCAATCTTAAATATCATTAGTGGAGATAGATATATACCTTATGTACAAAGTATAGACTGTAAGTTTTGTCTAATTGATAAGAGCTGACTAGAATA
>JAABUL010000408.1_pt1 | contig 92524 bp, 85 predicted proteins | sample 5559151 | NCBI WGS metagenome assembly JAABUL01 (sample SAMN10711876, study PRJNA513368) | rock metagenome | isolation source: Antarctica rocks | place: Antarctica: Victoria Land, Pudding Butte sud | reverse complement strand
ACACCCAACCTGCAGGTAGGGAACGAAACCCTAGCGTGCAAATTCCGCCGAGCACAGCCAGAGAACGAAGTCCTGGAATCAGCCCCACTGGACCCAATTTCTCCTATCCATACGGCAGGGGTGGGGGTGGGGGTGGAGGTGGGGGACCGGGAACAACAAGCACTGCGCCACATCCCAGTACGCTTCAAGGGCTGAAGACTGCCGCCGTGGGGATACATGTGAGTCATCAGATGTTGATTAAGATTAACCTCAGAGCGCGGCTTATGCTGGGTTAGGGCGCAGGGGAAACTCTCCGTGGCACGCTGAACTCGGCCGTGGACAGACGGTTCCATGCCTCACCCGAGACGGTGGCCGCAGATGAGCGGGTGGCTCTTGCTGGGAGAGAAGAGATAGAGAGTGGGAGATTCAGTCAAACCACTCGGGACAGGGAGAGGCAAGGAGTTGGGGGTGTTCTCAAGAAGACCATGCCGGGCAACCGAGGCAATCTCCGTGTCGTCAATGAATAACATGATGTTGCTGGTACATTGAACCCATCTGTAAGGCTCCCGCTGTTCAGCTGCTAATACCTCTCAAGTACATAAGGGCGTCGGAGTTGAGGTGCTCGTCTGAGGTTCAGGGAGCTAGATGACATTCTTTGATACCTCTCAGGCACGTAGTAGAGGACAAGCTAGGATCAGGTCCCTATCTAGCATCTACTTCACCATCTACCAAGCGGATATGCTACTAAATTGAGATTTCACGAAGTACACGCCTGTCTTCATAATGAGACATTTCCTTGCATGAGCTGCGCACATGTAACCTTACATGGTATGAAAGATTGCCTTTCCATTGCTCGTAAGATCCAACAGGTGCTTGACTATGATTGGGGCCAACACAATCATCTCTCAGCAACTTTCGCAGTCAAACGAGCTGACAGAGTTCGGAAATATATAGTAGTACATTCGACCATTAGAGCTAAGGAGGCCCTACCATCTACATCTCTACCTCAACGTTCAAAAGCAGGGTTTGCTAACAAGGTACATACACGAGCCGATAGAACTGAAATCCAGAACAGAAATGTGGCTATTCCTCTACATTCCGCACTTGGCTCCTATTCAGCAAAGTTCCCTTCTCCAACCTCACCCACACTCACGACATCCCCCACCTCCAATATCCCCTGCAACTCCTCCTTCTCTCCCCAAACCCCCCAACGTTCCCACCGAGATCCTGCACTTCTCACAAACGCAGCACTCTTACCCACAAAGTTTCAGAGGTCGATGTGCTATAAGCGCGTACTCAACCGCCCAGAGCCGTTGTCGTAGGCCTTGGTGGTATGCCGCGTGTTGCCCACGGTGTGTATTGTGGTGGTGGTGGTGATGAGTTGAGATGTGGGACGGGGTTAGGTACTGGAAGGGGGAAGGGGGAAGTGGGTTTTAGAATGGGAGGGGTGAAGGGGAGAATGGGTATCTTCTTATGATGGATTTCTGTTGAGGGGCACGGTGGGGGTTGTGTGTAGTTTTGGGCGAGACAGGGATGGTGGGGGTTGAGGGGTGTTGATGCTTTGGTGTTTGGTGGGTGGAGGGAATAGGAGGTGGGGAGGTGGAAGTTGTAGATTTGCTCGGGAAATGGTTTGCCCAATAGGTGCAGAAGCGTTGTTAAGAAGATGTTACAGCGAAATTCAGTGACATTGATTTGTCATGATGAGTGATCAAAACTGAAAAGCGGTCTCTTGAACTTACATTCTGATACCGTTAGTTAAAGATTGCAGAAGATGGACAGAGAAAGCCATACAAGTTGTGTGACTAAGCTTCATCGTCATTGGGTTCTGTAAAGAGGGGTCTGAAGGAAGCCAGGGTAGTATAAGATCAATAATCCGAAGCATTTGAATGTCAGATAGCAGAACAGGAAGACAGAAGAGTTGATATGGCTAAGTATGTGGATTGATTCATTTGGTTTTGCGTTGGTTCATTCATGTATTGGTTAAGAATCTATTGGTAGGATTGGAAGGGTCGAAAGCTGTTCAAGGCATGTTCTTGATATATTAATATCAGCAGTTTTTCGTATCTATATTGCTGAATCTTCGAATCGACGGCCATTTCTAGTACTCTCTTCGTTTATAATTCTTTGATCAAGCATTCTTCAGAATCTAGGATCTACCCAAACAGATCCTAACCAAAGCTAATAGCCAAGCCTAGTCTAACAAAATTTGCACTGGACTTGCTTGCCAAAGGCCCACATAAATTAGAGAGAACGAGCCGCCGCGTACGAGCTTTGTATGATAACCTCTGGGTATTTGACACCACAGCAGCTCGACATGTCTGGGAGCATCCCTGGTACCCTCAATACTATATTCCTATCGAGGCAGTCAAAGACGGTTCTGTGACGAAGAACGATGCTGTTGACAAGGAGGGTTCGGCCTTTCTAGCAACGCTAAATGGGAAGAACAAGTCGACGGATCGAGTGCTGGTCTTCGAGAAGGGCCCGCTTGCTGGTCTCATAAGGTTTGAATTTGCTGCTCTTGGTTTGTTCCACATCCGTCCCTCAGTGAGATGGGAATGCTGATGAGGGTAGACACTTGGTTTGAAGAGGACCAACCGATATATGGCCATCCGAAAGACCCATACAAACGCATCGATATCCTCCCGTCATCCAGGAAGATCACAGTCAAGATCGACGATGTGATTGTTGCAGAAAGCAGCAATAACATGTTCCTCTTTGAGACAGGTTTGCGGACGAGATTCTACATGCCCAAACCTTCTGTAAGCTGAGTCGCTGGACCAAGATAGCTGTTGCTACACGACTGCTAATGGATGCAAAACTCTAGGTCCAATGGCAGTATTTCACTAATAGTGATACCGTAACTCACTGTCCATATAAAGGCAAATCAAGCTATTATTCTGCCAACATCAACGGAAAAGAGTGCGAGGACATTGTATGGTGGTATAAATATCCGACGGCCGAGTCGTCTCTGATTGCGGGACATTTATGTTTCTACAACGAGAAGGTGGATATCTATATTGATGGAGTAAAAGAAGAGAAGGAACGAGAGATATTGTCGTAAAGGGTACGACCAGGATACACGGGGGCAGAGTATGAACCTTGAGTCCGTATTGGAATTCCAAATAGGTATTTATATCCACTACTCGCACGTAAGATACCTGGATGATCAGGTCGGTTTGAGTCTGTCGAATCCTTTCAAGATGCCGAGGTCTTCGAACTTAGGGCTTGCAGGGGTGTGTGGATAAGGTTGTCGTAGTAAGCAAGCCCTAAGTACCTTAAGTACCTTACCTGGAGGAACCAGATGATGCAAGATAATACAATGCATCATGCACGGTGAGCGTTTAAGACTTCCGTCAAAGACAGGTATTGATCGGAAGCGTGCTGTCGCAGCATGCAAAACATTTGATAACAAACTGTACGCAGTAGTAGGAATGCAAAATCTTGACGCTCTCACATTGACCTCGGGCGCTTCTTACCCGTTTGGAAAACAATGACGGCTTACCTAGGTTTCACTCCGAGGACGCCGCCCCGAATCTCACCAGACACCAATCAAAGATGGCTGATTAGTGGGCGTTTTCTGGTTACTGAGCACAATATTCCGTAAATGCAAATCAGGTGCATTCATATACTAACTTGATATTGCCCCGAGCTTCGTACATATACCAACCTGACCTACAGCACATTCAACTAATATTTGTTTACCACCGCTCACCTCTTGCGCAAAAGCCCGCAATGTCATCCAAGAAGCTCATCCCTTCAGATCCGTCCTCGGTGATGGTGATTCGCAAAGTCACCCCTAATATCACCACCTGCTCCGCACCGTTCGCACGTTTTGGCCGCCTTAAGATTGGAGGACGAGGCACAATTGGTACTTCAAACCACCATCGCCAACCCTGATCAAGCTAACATCTTTACCAGTCCGTCTTCAGTCCGGAGCACTAGCTGTCTTCTCCCCGACCGCCCTCATCCCTGAGGTCCGCTCCACCGTCGAACAGCTTGGCAACAACGTCGCCTATGTGACTGCTATGGACTTTGAGCACCACATCTTCGTCTCCGACTGGGCCAAAGCTTACCCTAACGCCAAGCTCCTCGGGGTCGAGGGTCTCCCTGAGAAGCGCGAAGGAAACAAGGAAACAGCTGGCACAAATTTCTCGCACGTGTGGACGAAGAAGAACAAAGAGTCCATGACCGTCGACCCTGAGTTTGATCGCGAGTTCAACTACGAATACGTTGGTAGCCATGCGAACAAGGAATTGGTATTTTGTCATAAGCCGGATAGAACACTGATTGAGGCGGACATGATGTTCAACCTACCTGCAAACGAGCAGTACTCCCGTTCGAACGAGAGGCCAACACAAGGGTTCCTGACGAGGTTCTTCATCAAATTTCAAAGCACAGTTGGAGTGGCGACATGGCAGAAGAGATTCTTGTGGTATGCGGCTAGTATGAGTGATAGGCCGGACTTTAATCGCAGCGTCAAGAAGATTAACAGCTGGGATTTTGAGAAGATTATCCCCTGTCACGGAGATGTGATTGAGAATAATGGAAAGGGGGTTTTCCAAAAGGTGTTTGAGTGGCACCTCAAGGCTACTAATAAATAAGAGATGCTACTGAGGGTGCGATTGACCAAGGCATCGGTTTAACAGGGTGGAACGAACAGTCAGATTTCGTATGTATGATAACGAGAGCAGGTAAATAATGGCTACTTAAATGAAAAGGACTCTTTAATCTATAATTGTATTTAGAGCCTCCATGAAATGAATTCTGCGTGCTTATCAACAAGAATAATATGCCACATCCATTTCCCTTCCAGGCTCTCAGATTAGCTCTCAAGTTCTCATTGACAACCTTGCCTTCTTCGGCTCCACTCTTTCGAGCAGAACCGCTCCCAGCAGGCTGCCCTACGACTTTGGCTTTTGACACATTTTCTCATCACTGAGCCTTCTGCCTCCTCTTCCAACCCAACAATCTCACATCTCGCTCGCACAAATGCTCGAGTGGGGAAAGAGGTTTCGATCCCTACAACTGTTGGGAACTGTCGATCTGTTGTCTCTGTGAGCATGAGCAGTGTGAGCTTCAACAGGGAAGGACTTACGGAGCAATAATGCCTCTCCGATTGAAAACTACAAAAATGCCTCATCACCGACGCCGTATCTCGCCACCTTCCCGCCCCCTCCCAGAACGGGAGTTCGCAAGAAGACGGCACGTCGTCTCCGAGAAGATAGTGTCGTCACGGCTGCTGCACGTCGCTTTCCCCAACACTGCGAGGTGTAAAACCATACTTTCTTATTTCTTACAAATATGCGAGCATGAGGCTTGAACATCGAGCTTTGAATGTGGAGGTAATGTCGAGTGGGTTAGGCAGGAACTCTAAGATCTCTGTTCACGTCTTTCAGTCATAAGTGCGTGCCGAGCTACCTAGCTCCTGGAGGAGCAGCAAGGGCGGACTTCGTGGAGCTCGGGTGAGGGTTTCTGCATTGAGTCGAACCTAGGTAGCTGTGTCAGTTTCGAACTCTGAATTGAAGAATGGGTTGAACAGATACTGAGGAGGACATACTTGCCAACACCATGACATTGTTGTGTGTTAAGGTTTCTGCAGAAGCTTGAAGCAGCCACAGCTTGAATGCAGCTCGGGAGATCGACAGCGCTAGCTTGCCATGTCATCCACAGGGCTGATCCATTCTTCCATATATAAATCTTCAGAGCTTTACAATGATCAAACCACAGTCCCAGTCCTATTATGGATCCCAGTAACGACTTTAGACGCAAGAAAACCGTCCGTTTCAACCTAGATTCTCCACCCCCAGAGACCATGGCCTCCTGGCTGGAGCGCCAGGCTTCCTCTCACCAAGTTCAGCTCGCCGCAACTGCCGTCTTTTCCGGCGTCGCAGTCGCGGGCATCATCTACGGCTCCCAAGCCATTCGTAGAAAAGTGGCTGTGGAAGAACTAAAAGCTTCGATTCCGGAGCTGAACGAAAGCCATCATGCCGAACGGGTGCGTTATGCTCCGTCTTCTTGGACACCGCGAGGAATGGCCTTTCGCTGACCATCCTAGTGAAGCTCACAGACTTTGGTGCCGCTGCCCCTCTCCCTCGATCTAGTAAGGAAGATGAGCGAGCTGCTGCTTTAGCCCGCCGGGCACAGCAGGGCGATTACTCTGAAGGCAATAACACACCACCTGCTTCTCCCTAAAGAACTCCAAACTAATCCTCTGAAGACCTCGTGACCGAACAGCTAACCCGTACCTCCTCCTTCCTCACTCCTCCCCGGTTCTCCAAACTCCGCGCCTCCAACGTCACAATAGTCGGTCTCGGCGGCGTCGGCTCTCATTGCGTCTCCGCGCTTGCCCGCTCCGGCGTCTCACGTATCCGCCTCGTTGACTTCGACCAAGTCACTCTCTCCTCACTAAACAGACATGCCGTTGCCACCCTCGCAGACGTAGGCACTCCGAAAGTCCAATGCGTCCGAAAGCGCCTGGAAGCCGTGGCACCCTGGGTGCAATGGGAATGCTTCAACGAAATCTTCTCCGTTGAAAAAGCCGAGAGGCTCCTCAACGGCTGGGGTGGCAGTGTTGGAAAACCCGACTACGTCGTCGACGCTATTGACAACATTGACAGCAAAGCCGCGCTCCTCCAATACTGCCACTCCCACAAAATCCGCGTCGTCAGCTCCATGGGCGCAGGCTGCAAGAGTGATCCCACACGAGTGTGTGTCGACGATATCAGTGCCAGTACCGAAGATCCTCTTTCTCGCTCCACGAGACGAAGACTCCGAGCCGCAGGCATCAGCGAAGGTATTCCGGTTGTATTTTCCACGGAGAAGCCCAGCGAGGATAAAGCGCAACTGCTGCCGCTTCCGGAAGAGGAGTTCATCAAAGGCCAGGTCAACCAGTTGAGCGTGCTGCCCGACTTCCGCGCGAGGATCCTGCCCGTGTTGGGCACGATGCCAGCCGTATTTGGGTACGCCGTCGCGAACTTTGTCATCCTGGAGATTACGGGGTACCCGCACGAGGCTTCTGGCGGCAAAGGCAGAGGCAAGATGTACGAAGATATTCTCGGCCGCCTGCAGTGTCTAGGCGAAAAGCTCGCGCGCAGCACAGGCGCCGATGCGTTGGGCCTGCGTATTCCCGTCACCAAAGACGACGTTGGCTACGTCGTCGAAGAAATCTATAGAGGCAAAAGCGTCGTTAGCGGCCTCGCGACCAGACTAGTGCTAGTACCGTGGATAAAACCCCATCAGGGTTGGACAATAGATACGAGCGTCGAGGGACAGAAGGTGCTACCTTTCGCACTGGGGGATCTGGTTTGTATGACCAAGGAGGAGGCAGCAGTGCACGAGAGGGAGGTTTTGAGGGGGGCAAAGGGTCCGGAGGGGGTGTGGGGAAGGGAGGTGGTGGGGCTGGTGGAGAGGAGGAGGGAGGAGGAGAGGGTGGTGAGGGGGTGGAGATGAGGTGAGGGGGTGGAGATGATGGCTTGATGTACTTTGGTTCTATAAGGGTCCAGAGTAGATGTATGGATGATGCGCATTACGCATCCAGCTCACGAACTAGCAGCGTGATACCGATTCCAGATTCTCCGCTCAGCAAAAACCAACCACTCACTCTTCCATCACATAAACCCCCCCAAACCACCACCCCAAGGAAAACAAGATCCCTCCCCTCTCCTCTGCCCAAATTTCTCCAAAAAAACTAAACTCTTAAAACCGCACCTACCAACCCTCCCCCAAGCGCGCACAAACGCGCTGCGGCGACGAGATCGTGAAGGATCTGGGAAGTGGGAGATGTGAATTGGGGGGAGGGGGTATGGGTTTGGATCGGAAGGGGTTTTGTTTCGTGGGTGGATGAATGGGGTTGGATGGCTGGTGTAGGTGGTGTTCGAGGGAGGGAGGGCTAAGGTGAGGGAGTGGTGGGCTTGGGCTTGGGCTTGGGCGTGATGTGGAGGATGGGTATATAGATGATGTGGGAGAATATGATGGGAGGGAGAGGGAAGGGCGGGGACGCCGACAGCGGTGTTCTGGTATTGGGAGCTAAGGATTTCGGCGAACAAAGAGTTGTGTGTTGATGCGGTAGCGGTGGCGGTGGCGGTGGCGGTTGGGGTAGTAGTGGGGCGGGGTGTGGTGATATGGAACGGAAGAGGGGATGGAGTGGGAGAATGTAGGAGGGAAGAGGGGATGGGGTGGGAGAAATATATATAAATGGAAAGTAGATCATGGTGGCGAAGATGGAAGTAAGCTGGAGAGCGGTATCTGATTCCAACAGGGTTGCTGGATTGGTGAGGTAAGTTGTAAGGCAGAGAGAATAGTGTTGGTTCGGGATGTGGCAAACGGATAAACCAAGCGGCGAGGTGTTTGGGTGAGGCATAGGGCATAGACTCACAGGGCTCGGATGGGGTATTGAGATGTGAAAGAACCATTGAAGAATCCTCGAGCCGATGCTCATTTTGTTTGATCAATATGGCTTACGCGAGGGAAACTAATGTTCGAAGCGCAGTTACGAGGTAGGTAGGTTCTCACCTTTTTTGGGGGGAACTTGGGCGGGCATGTCTTATGATTGTTCTCAGCGACGATGGGTGATGGAGGTTAATAAGACGAAAGAATATCCGGGAGGTTGCCGGTTCTGTACACGAAACCTTGACAAAATTGCAATTGGGTTATTCGTATTCGTGAGGAGTATCATGCTGGGTCATGGGGACAATGCAGATGGGTATGGATTAGGTAGGATGCAAATATGTAGAGGTGATAAAGTAGACTTGTTCCAGTGTATTATGAGCAAGTTGATGAACAATCAGCGGTTTGCGTAGTTCTAGAGATATCCAAATGGACAAACAGACGCTTGAGTAGAAACAAAATCCGACCCGGGGTTTGATTGTAGAGCATGTCCGACACGAAGAATTAAGCAAAGAAGCATATGGACCTGATGGATCTCGATTTATCATTCCAAAGAATTCAACAATAGTTGGCCTGACATCCCTAGCTATGGATTGTTGATTACTGACTTCTCGCACCTCCGCTTGTTTCTTCCTAGTGCCCCGTCGTAAGATTGTGCTATCTGCACGCTTTCCCTTTGCAGGACGCGCGTCCAGTTGAGGGCGTTTCGATCATTGGGAGAGCTCCGTATCTCTGAGACACCGTGCGCCTGCGTGAGTGGACGATTGGAACATAAAAGTGATGCAACAGGGGAGCCGCAAGCGGAGAGAGTGTGGAAGGGTTGACCATAGCGCGTGTGGGGGTTAAGATGCGTACTCTAGGTCTGTGAATTGTGATTGAGTAGCTCTTACTAGTATATATCCTACGGGCAGCATCGAAGGTCAAGAACCAATCGTGCGACGCTGAATGTAAGAAGACCGCCTAGTTAGGTCCAGTAGTGGCAGTCGGTCTCTATGATATGATGTGCGCCTCTCGGGGCATTTTCGGAAATCCCGCAAAGCTTGTTTACCGCACATCAGGAACACTTCCATTGGTCGCCATTTCGATATAGATATTGTTCTTCCAGGCCAAGCCAAATCAACAATTGATGGTCGAGGTTCGTTGTAGCTGGATACACTAGATTGGCGTAGAATATATCCACACCTGGCCTATCCACATAAGTTCCTATACTTCCTTCTCTTGGGCTTCCTACTTGTCACCGCGCTTCTCCAACTTAATTCCAGCTTGGTAGATCGCCCTCTGTCCTAGAGCTTTTCCAGAGGAGTGGGAAAGCGCTCAACGGCGTGGCCATGCTGTTATCGGATTTTTTGGGAAAGTGACTATGTAGGTACCACACAAAGTGTCCTGGAAGCATATTTCTTCGAGCTCGTACATAACGCTGAAGGGAAATGATATCGAACTGAGTTCATTTATATGTTCGCCTAATTCATACTGCACTCCGGGGACCTATTGGACGCCCAGTTTGAGGCCGAATTTGTGCTTTGGAACATGCCTCTTGGTGCACTCTGTGCATTTTATCATCGTCGAAAGATCGAAAGCCAGTGGAATAATGAACGTTTGCTTTGGGAAAATGGGTTGTAATAGACTCATAGCGCTAAAACCATTTCAGCCTCATTCAATGCATATCAAACCCAATGAGACAACAAAAGGATTGATGACCGGAATGGAGAGCACAGCAAAACAGAGCTCCATGAGAGATAGGGCAGCAGTCGTAGTTGCCCCAAAATATAAAGTAAGTTCAGACCCCAATCTCAATCGCATATGTAAACACGGAGTTTAGAAAATATTGGAAGGCTTTGGCAACATCAAAATTTCTGTCCAGCTTGCTTCTTAAAAACTCTGTGATGATGCTTCGACTATGAAATGAGTAGATTTAGCTCGGGAAAACACCTCAGCGTACAAAGGATGACCGAAGATACTCGATAAGAATTAGGTAGTCGATCGTAGGGAGGAATCCCGCACAGAGATCGGTCCGTTTGCCAACCTGATTCTTATGGTACTGATAACAGGGTCCCGAATATAGATCTGGCGTAAAGAGAGAGCGGAATCTCACACTTCTGAAATGCATGGCAAGTCGAAAATGCTATCGTAGAATTGGGTAAGGCAAGGCAACGAAAGATCTGAATTGATTGCCTCAGGTATAGATGGATTAGGTAAGCGGCGCTTGCTCTCAAACAGGCGTACTACCTACGTAAAAGCGAGCACGCCATTTGTGACGACAAATCAACTTTGGTGTTACTTCACCCAAAGAAATCTGACACACCATGTCGCCCTCAAACTGTCCAAGTCCCCAACGGGCTGTCGAAACTACTGATTCCGTATATAGAACAAGACGACCGCGACATGTCACTCCCCCGGAGCGTCGGTGCCGCTGCTCGAACCGCATCGAGAAACATCCCGAAGCCTGCCCTTCGGTCCAAATCTGTATGTTTGGATCGCCAGCTACATCCCTCACCTCTTCGAAGTCTACAGGTCCCAAAATCTCGAAGTCTCCATGCAGGAGCATCCCGAACGGCTCAATCAGCAGTAGCAAAGGCTTTGGATGAAATACCTGAACAAACTACAGATCCGACAAACCCTGCGCTTTCCTTTCCGTGTCTTGATGCTCAAGAAGCAAAAACCGCGTCACTTTCCACCCGCTCCCTATCCTCTGGTCCCGAGCCTTCCTACAATATCGGTCAACATCAAAATTGGCATTCGCACGAGCCCTTACTCCTAGATTGGGGGGGCGTGCTACCCGAATTTAATATCGCATACGAGACATGGGGCTCACTGAACAGGAGTAAGAGCAATGCTGTACTGTTGCTTACGGGGCTCTCGGCTTCGAGTCACGCACACAGCACGGAGATAAATCCGAAGCAAGGTTGGTGGGAGAAGTTCATTGGTCCTGGTGCTTCGCTGGATACGGACAAGTACTTTGTAATATGTACAAATGTGATAGGGGGCTGTTATGGCAGCACAGGTCCTGCATCAATTGATCCAGCTGATGGTCAGAGATATGCGACACGGTTCCCGATCCTTACAATGGAGGACATGGTGCGAGCACAATTCAGGTTACTAGATGCTTTCGGAATTGCAAAGTTGTACGCAAGCGTTGGTTCTAGCATGGGTGGAATGCAAAGTCTTGCTGCTGGTACCCTCTTTCCAGAAAGAGTAGGCAAGATCGTTAGCGTCAGCGGTTGTGCTCGGAGCCATCCGTACAGCATCGCCATGAGGCATACCCAGCGCCAGGTTTTGATGATGGATCCGAACTGGTCTCGTGGCTTCTATTACAATATGATACCTCCACATGCCGGAATGAAACTTGCCCGAGAAATTGCTACAGTGACATACAGAAGCGGGCCGGAGTGGGAGGAGCGCTTCGGACGACGAAGAGCAGATCCGAGTAGACAACCTGCGCTTTGTCCGGATTTCCTGATCGAGACTTATCTCGACCATGCAGGCGAAAAGTTCTGCCTTGAGTATGATGCAAACAGTCTGCTCTATGTTTCGAAGGCTATGGATCTCTTTGATCTTGGGCGCGAGCACCAGTTGCAGATGTCTCAGCGACGGCGAGAAAATAATTCCAAGCTCTCATCTGGAGAACCGAATGTTTTGGCGGACCAGTCCTGCAATTTGACACTGCCGGACAGACCGTACGAAGAGCAGCCATCTCAATCATCATCCCAATCTTTTTCGGAGCCTGTCGCTGTCAATTCCAAGAGCCCACCGGCCGATCTTGTCGCTGGTCTTGCTCCGCTCCGCGACCATCCTACCCTGGTGATGGGGGTCGCAAGTGACATACTGTTCCCGGCCTGGCAGCAGCGAGAGATCGCAGAGACATTGAGATCAGCTGGCAACCGATCTGTCACACACGTTGAACTGGGAGAAGATACATCACTGTTCGGACACGATACCTTTCTATTAGATCTGAAGCATATTGGGGCCAACATGCGGAGTTTCTTGGGGTGAGCGTTGGCCCCCACGGCGAAGCGACATCGAAGGGTTCCAGGTAAGGCGTCCAGGGATTACGGCTAGCTTATGTTGGAGTGAGCACCAGTCAAAGTCATAGCTAGGCGACGGCGAAGATGCAGTGCTCGCCAGAGCACGACGAAGAGGTTGTGAGATCTAAATAGACAGCCATGGGCTGCATTCAAGGCTGCAAGCTTATCTGTAGATTGTGCGGGTCGAGTAGACATGTTTTGAATTCACCCGATCCCAGACAATATTCATTGAACAGACATTGCATTCCTGATAAGCACAAACGTCGGCGATGAGATCATTATGAACCTCGGTGGCCGATATAGAATCGGAAAAACACAATGCCGTCCGGAAGATCATGTCGGAGTTGTGCCATGAAACGCACGCATTCTACCCGTGATCTACGCCGTACCATGGGCCATCCTGCGTGAATATTCCATTGGTTGACCAAAAAAGGAATGTTGAATATGGCGGAACATTAGACTGGCCATTCCTTGGTTTTTTGTACTGTAGTCTGTATGTAGTCCTGTAGTGAATAATGCTGGTAGTGGAGGCTGATTGTCATTATCATTATTGTATTTTATTCTCTCTTAGGGGCATTACTATCAGTATTATTGATCTTTTTTAGGTGGGGGGCGGGGCACACAAAACTACATGCATGCAAATCCTTATCTGACAGGTTCCTTGCTGCGCAAAGGCATTTACTTTCTACATAGGTAGTATTATCATGGATTCTGCGGGCGATGATTCAATCTCCACAGCAGTGCAGTGTTACAGTTGATGAATACATATCAGGCTGCCTTCATCTCTTCTACCCAGTTGCTGTCCTCTGTACGGAATACATGATTGGTATTGGTGGTACTGTACCTCCGTAGGCATTCACCTTCCTCATCAACCGACGACCCGGTCTAATAATAATCCTTCTCGCCTTCCACTTTTCGCTTATCCCGACGGTCAGCAAAGTTTCACGATACCTGACCTTACTACTTCAAGCGATTTAGTGGTACAGTACACTCCTAGTAGCAGTAGGAAACGAGCAACGGATCTGCAACGTTACCGATCCATCCCGTATGTACTACCTGTCTCCCCCTGTCCCTACTTTCCTAGCCCCGACGCTTGCAGTCGGCCTTTCCAGTAGGGTCCAGTATTCATCGGGCTACATTACTTCTTAGCAGTAATTGTTGAACCTCTTCCGTTGTGACCGGATGTACAGGATTCTTTCCCAAAACACAACAACAACAACCAAACAATCGATAGGGTTGCTTTTGCTCCAGCCCCCAATTGTATTCAACGTTGAATGCCACCCCCAGCACTCTCGTACTTCATGCATCACGACTCTTCCATCTTTACCCTTCAACGGCCTTACTCAGCGTTTGCAGGCCTCGTCTTCTAATCCAGCTCGGAAAAGCTCAGTCTGGAACTGATGAACCCAAGCTGTCGACAATTCCACCCTTACCACCTTTCGAGCGCCATTCCCTGTTGCACGCTCGGTAATCGTCCTAGCTATCAAAGCTGTCGGTTTGCCTACACAGCAGACCGGCCAACTTCGCCTTTTACGCGCTTACGTGTCCTGCTGGCAAACGATGCTTACCTTTCGAAAAGCTGCGATACTAGCAGCGTTCATACTCACGACTGTCTATTTCCTTCACTCGCCACGCCACACATCATTTACAACGCCGACAAACCCTTTAGAAAGTCCGAAAGCTGACGGCCCCTCTGCTGTCAAAACGACAGGCCTTCCACAACCCTCAAGACCCTATCCTCCGCCTCGACAAAAATCCGATAGCAAATCAAAATCACAACAGCCGATGGTGGATCCTAGTAGTAAGAGTTTACGAGAGAACCTACAATACCAATTCCCCTACGATTTGGAATCAAAGTTTCCCGCCTACATATGGCAGACCTGGAAGTATACCCCGGGCTCGGGCGACTTTGCAGATACGTTCCGAACACCAGAAGCAAGCTGGACTGAGCAACATCCTGGGTTCGTTCACGAAGTGGTGACGGACAAAGCAGCAGTCTACCTGTTGAGACACCTCTACGCATCAGTACCCGAAGTGCTGGAGGCATACGAATCCCTTCCCTTACCGATTCTAAAAGCCGACTTCTTCCGCTACCTCATTCTCCTCGCTCGTGGGGGCATATACTCGGATATTGACACCACTGCACTCAAGTCTACGACCGAGTGGTTACCGGAGGAGGTCCCTCGGTCGACCATTGGCCTTGTTGTTGGTATTGAAGCCGACCCAGACAGGGCAGACTGGCGCGAATGGTACTCGCGCCGGATACAATTCTGCCAATGGACGATCCAGTCGAAACCGGGGCATCCTGTTCTTCGCAATGTTGTAGCACATATTACGGAGGAGGCCCTGCGAATGAAGAAACTGGGCATACTCAAAGACAAAAAGATGGACAAGAGCACTGTTGAATTTACTGGTCCGGCGGTATGGACCGATACAATCTTCAACTACCTGAACGACGCTACATACTTTAATATTAAAATGGACGGGAAGAATATTACGTGGGAAAGCTTTACGGGGATTGAAACCGCGAAGAAAGTTGGAGATGTGGTAGTTTTACCGATCACAAGTTTCAGTCCGGGAGTGCAGCAGATGGGTTCCAAGGAACCGGACGACCCAATGGCATTCGTAAAGCATGACTTTGAAGGTATGTTTATTTTTTATCATGTGTTTTACGTTTTGTGGATCATATTCGTTTGGTGTTCAAGCTGACGGAGACATTCAGGTACATGGAAGCCCGAAAGCGAAAAGATCCATACTCGATGATCCTGCTATTTTTATCGCTCCGATCCGCTGATCACTCCGTCACACGTCCCGCCGCTCAGGCGTCCGACCACCAAACCTCTCACCCAATTGACATTCGACCACAACATCCGGAGTACCTCATTCGAAGTTCGTCACCGCCTGTGCCTCTTGGGCATTAAACAAGCAAGGCGAACTTCCCGGCCACCAAAAATAGATGGAGGGTGGCTATCAAAAGAACACATTACGACACTAGATTAACTTCGAATCCTCCCTATTTATGACCATAGAAATCTTTAGGCCAGTCGCAACCCGGCCGTCTCATACCCGACCTTCTTTATCTTCCGACACAAAGTTTCAAGGGCTGAATACTTGTGATCTCTGTGTTTTAATATCTCGCAAGTGCTCATTTCGGTCGGTTGTTGGTATTAGGCATTGGCTTTGTGGAGAAACATTGCATTTTGGTGGAGGGATATTGTAGGGATTTGGTGTGCAGGAGGTATATATACATAGAGGAAATGAAAGAGTATATTCGATCGACATGTTGAAATGTTGGTTCGACGGGACATGCTCGAAGAAACCCTTGAACTATGCATTCTATTAACGGTGCACTTTATGGATATCTTCTAGTAACCACAGATCTATCTGTCGAAGCTGGCAGCCCGCAATCAATTCATAACGCTACTCTCTAGCGAAATGCCTCCTTCCAGATATCCATCTGCTTGTCTCCAAACACAACGAGCGACGGTATATACATGCACTTTCCACATTTCCATCCCCCAGTGATCTATCGACCTCGACATCTCCCGGATTCTCTTACCCAGCCGTTCATCGGTTGGAACAAGTACCCCCAGGCAGGACGGAAGGATGGGAGGATGCAGTATCACCCCCCCTCCCAGCCCCACTTCCAACACCCTCCCTCTTCCTCTTCATCCCCCCCCTCCTCATTCCCTCACCTCCTCGTTCCCTCACCCCCCCCGGGCGTCTCAACATAAACCCCCTACCTACCATAAAAACAACCCATCTTTTTCCATCCCATCCTCTCTATTGAGTAAAACGGATCGGAATTTTTTTAATATTTTTGGGGGAGCTATAGGAAACGAGTATTTCGATTTTTTTGAGGTTCTGGAATGGATGGGTTGAGGAAGTGGGAAGTGGGAAGTGGGAAGTTGGATGGATGGGAGGGGAGGGGGATGAATGGAAAGGGATGGAAAGGAATGAAGAAAAACTTTGTAAATCAAACCATCACCATTTCCGTTTTTATACGCCCCCTCCCCCCCTCCAACCAAATCACTACTCCTACTCTACAAAGCAAGCGAATCGAGAAAATGACAGGACTCAACTATCTTTTCCGTGATGGGGAAGAATTAATTAATAAGTGGAAAGAGGTTGCAAAACAGTCCCCGCAACGGGAACGAACCTCGTGGAAGATTTTTAACATTTTCGTTGGTGGGAAAACATTTCGCGATGGATATTTCTATGTACATATGCCGAGGAGCGTGATTTTTTGCTTATGATTTTGAAATATGAAGATGTTGGGCTGGAGACGAGGAATGATGGAATATGTACTATTGGAGATAGAAGATAGTAATGAGTGAACGAGAGAAGAATTAACTTGGAAGCATCAGCATCAAAGGCATCCACAACGTTCCCTTACCAGCATACATCAAGCACCGCGTACGAGTACTTGTTTCATTCGCTACTTCTACGCCCTCCCACCAACCGATACTACATAAGCCAAACAGCCTCCCCGGCCCACCAAACGCCCCATCCTCCCACCGGCTTCCCATCACCAATCCACAACATCAACCGTCCCCATCTCCACGAAACACACGCTAAAAACGCCAAGAACACCCTGTCTAAAGTTCAAGTAGCCAATCACGGTGAACAGAATGCCACGCTTGTAGATGGCATCGTAGCAACAGATGGAAGGGCGGAAAGTAAAGACCAAGAAAACGCTAAAGGGGGGTTGGCCCGGACCGGGAAATGCTCGCGAAGCGCTGGATGAGAGTGGGCGAGGGGGGGTTTTCTTGGGCGTGAGGACGTGTTATTGCGGTGGGGGCTTGGACCAGAAGTCGAGGCTTGCGACGACGTCTTGGCCGTCGTCTTCTTCGTAGGCGTATAGGATCTGAGAATAATGATAAGACGTTGTAATGGGGTAAAGGGTCTGTTTGGGGGAAATACCTCTCTCGTCGACGAATGCAACATGCGGATATTCTTCCCGGTAATGATATGCACCAACACACTCGTCTCCAGATGTCGTATCTCGATGAAACTCGGGTCGAACGCAAGCAGATATGGATGCGATAGCGCGAAACTTAATGGCTTGCCTTCCCAACTGATAAGCCAATCTGGTCGAGCTCGCCACCCATTGCGGTTGACAAAAAACGAGAATTCAGAGTAGTGGAGTAGGAATTCGCCGTTGAGCCGTTCAATGGAGATGGGCATGTTGTCCTTGCGAGTAACAAAGTCTAAAGAGGTATCGGCCAGGTCGAGCAAAGGCTGCGTTTCTAGTGTTTCGAGGCTGACGACTTCGAAACCACGAACGCACGCGACGCAGAGTTTGGACTTTAGGTAATTTACAGCGGTTGCCTCTGCTGGTACGTAAAATTCCTGTAACAAAGTTAACTTGTTGTTACGAGAGTTGTGAAAATCACAAACCTTAAAAGGCTTCAAAGCGTCCTGACCGCCCTGGAAGATCCTAGGAATTGCTCCCTTTCTATTTCCCTTCGAAACGGTATCCATGGGCTCATACACTTTGATAGTGGTTGAAATTCCCGACATCTTGGCAGTACATACCAGATGCCTACCCATACATACTCCGGCAGTAAAGAACTGAGAATGGTTCTGAATCTTCCTAGGCCTCCTGGCAAGTGGCGACTGAGACTCATTAGGATCCAGAACTTCTAAAGGATACGAGATCAAAGCCTTGTTAGCAAGTATAAGAAGAATTTGATACTCTTCTAACACATCAATCTGGGTTACTGAGCTAATGTCAATCACGCGCTTAGGTCTGGCATCTGGTGTTTTTGGCCGACGGTCTGAGATGAAGACACCGGCATCGGTTCCAAAGACGAGTTTACGTCCACCATCTGATAATCAAGTTAGTCCAGTCGAGTACCTCAATGTTAATGCTGAAGCTTACCAATTGGCACAAGGCAATTAACACCATGTGCGCTCGTGAAGAAATTGTCAGATAGTATGGTTTTGGTGTAAAAAGTACCTCGGTCTCGGAGCTTGCTCTGTTGTCCTTCAATATGCTCCATCCATTTTCGTCGTTGAACTTGAGAGAGAGCATAAAGCGTGATTTCATATCCTCCTTTACCAATATGTTTCACAGTAATGGGATAGCCTTCTTTCGTACCTGATGCAGGTTTTGGAACATTCATAGCTGCCTTGGCTGCTCCAGGAATGAGACTTGAAGACGGTCTCTTTGATATGCCAAGTCTCGGGACTACCTCGTCCATCTGTGTGATGACCAAGAGCTCGAGAGGTATAGGTTTTTTATACACCCGTTGCTCATCTCTCTTATTGACAGTCTTGATCCTTACTAGCAAAAGAGCATGGTTGAACAGATAAACAAAGACCTCGCTAGAGTCTGTGGGACTTTTCTTCAGAGGGCCTTTGTAGACTAGCTCGCGGCCTTCTTCGAGAAGCTTCAGATCGAATTTCTCGCCGGGACTCCATTTTAGTTGTTGTGAAAGCTGTCTCAAATTATGTTGGTTTTCTGCCTTGCCGGACTCAGCATTAACCTTGGTCAGGATTTCCTTAATTGTAGCAATGGCCTTGGGGATATCCTGAATGTCTGGATTGTCCTCGGCTGTGTACTTTAATATGTTCTCTAGGAGTAATGGATATCGTGCTAATCTTGTGGTGGGCTTCGTCAGGTACCCATTAAGTTCTAGCTTTCGAGATTCTTTCAGGCGCTCGGTCTCATCAACAAATCTAGAGAATGCAACATTCGATTGTCGCTCTTTCTCAAACTCGTACTTCCCATTGAGCTGGTTGGCGCCGTATTGTATGAACGGATCGAAGCGAGGCACAAAAGCGAGGAAGATATCACCCACGTTCTTAACCACAGGGTTTTCTTGTTGTCTCCTTGTTAACTGATCCGCCATTTTCGAATTCACAGCATGCACTTCCATACAGTTCGAAAACACCTCCCGAATGAACTTTTCTCGGCGCTGCTCGGGAATTGAAGATGGATTGGCTGGGTTCGTCGAGCGCAAAGGTTTCATCCAGAAATCCCTGAGGTACTCCAGGTCCTTCACAAAATCACGTTCTGTGTACATGAGCTCCGATATCACCTCCTGTCGTTTCTTCTCGCGGTCTCCTACACTGTCAGCCACCTCTTTCGATACGGTGTTGATCCAAAGCTTCTGTTCATCATTCTCATCAGCGTGTAGACTGGCAGAAGATTGTTGTCGCCGTAACCCAGGCTGTGGTTTCAGATTCAGTCGTGACTGCTGCTCTAAGCGTCGAGGGCACGCAATTGAATAGCAAAGTCGATCTTTTGTGCATGTTGGTGAATAGCATTCTGTTAGAAGTGTGAAAACGCCGTTCACGTTACTCGCAGTGTCCTCCATCAGCGATTCCCGGAACTGATATATCTCAGTCGACGAATCCCTAAGTCGATGATCGTATGTAACATCGTGAAAGAATTTTTGCGCGTCCAAAGCACGTCCGAGGAGCAGGGCCAGATTGCGGTCTGTGGTTTTGATAATGTACGCAATAAGGTCCACAGCCTCAGCACCGGTGAAAGCGAATTTGTAAGACAAATCGTTCTTGTTACGATCTCCAGCCGCTATCCGTTCCCGGAACACATCTGCCACGCGGGACAGAAGAGCAGGGTATACTAAGGGCGCCCTGGTTTGTGCAGGAATTACACTGCTACCAGACGATCCCCCGTTTTTCATAGAAGGCCTATGCTGTAACGAGTCGCTGCGTTCAGATGGCGCTAATGTAGAAGCCATGGACATCGTACGTGACTGGGTGTTTCCTTGGGGGGTTATTGTACTCTCGCTCTGCGGACGTCCGTTGGGGTGCCCCGTTGACGGTGAGGGACCATATGGCGCGCCTGTACCTGGCAGCTCCGCTATTGGAACATCTTGTCCGGACTCGCGCCTTCTATTGGGTATCACTCTTCCACTCATAGTCTGATTATGGTCCCTTTCCATCGAAAACGAGTTCATCGACATTGCTCTCTCGTCATGCCGCTCAGGGACAACGCGTCCTTGTGCTGTTGTTCTAGAGCCCATCGATTGATAAGGTGGCTGTCGGAAAGAGTTAGCGGAAGCCTGGTTGTAGTTGGTTGTTGGGGGATTGTATGATGACGGCCCTGGAATAGCTGCCATTGACTGCGTCCGGTATGAGTCTGAGTTAAGTGCAGGATCCTGGGGGTAGCCACGGTTGGGAATCGGCTTGTATGAATCTACAAGGTTTGGGGGGTACCCACGATTGGCTGGAGGTCTATTGTATTGTGGTTGAGCAGGTTGTCGAGAGTCGATACGCTGTGGCTGAGGATAAGGGCGCCGATCCGGGTTCAGTGGTTGCGGAAGGTATTGGGGGTGTGGCTGTGGTTGTACAAGGCCGTTGTTTTGCCGTTGGCCTTGATAATATCCATTGGTTGTAGGAGGAGGATAGCCATTCTGGTGTTGCCGCATCGGAGACTGCATTCGTGTAGATGCTGCTGTAGAGGACTGGGACATCATGGAACTCTGAGAAGACATTGTCGAAGATCGGTCAGGGAGGAGCGGAGTTGTGTCCGATGTCATTGTCTGAGTTCTCCCAGGTGGCGGAGCGGCGCCGAAGATGTTTGAAAAGGCGGCATCTCTTTGGTATGGGGATGCATGACCATAGTTGTTCGGCCGAGTATTCCTGCCTTGCTGGACACTATAGTCCGCCATGCTCGCTGAAGCGCTTGTGTCTTGTGGGTCGTAGTACACAATCCCTATACATCCGGTGATCGACAATTTCGCAACACAGCCAAATATAAAGATATCCTGTCAAAGATAGCAGTCAGATCTTTAATTGCCTACAGTAGAAGCGTCGTAAAACGTTAGGAAGAGGCCTTGATAGGGGAATATACCAGGGTAGATGGTACTGCAAGCCACGGAGTGCTGGCCCCTCAGGGTGGTGTCCCACAATCTTTGCTTGCAATGCCGAAAGAGCGCGGGGATTCCCTCAAGGAAAGATAGATCTCGAATATATTTGTAGGTATCCTGAATACCTATATCACAAGGCCCACATCCTGTGGGTTAGATACGCGAAGTTATCTGTGTATGATGGACGTGTGGGAAATTCAAGGTCAAAGAGAGTCAAAAACGGCAAGCGGGTCATCTAGGAAAAGGCCCCCCCTACCCCCCTGCAGTGACGTTTCTTTCTGCAACCACTATAAACAAACCCTTCATCAAGAGGCTGTTCACCCAACGTTTTCTTTTCATCCTTGAAGTCACTGTCTTGGCTCTCAAACATAACAAGAGATCGTGGTCATTCCCGTACATCGCTTTGCGACCACCTTGACAGGTGGTAAGGTCGCGGCCCACACACTTTTGCCTCCGTTGCATCTGTTAGGGTTGAAGTCCTACCATGGCAGACGAGACAGCTCCTAAATTTGCGCCATTCTTCAGCATGGTATGACTCGAGAGCCCTTTACGGCAATAGCTGCTAATCTTCTACTCAGGGTGGAATTGCTTTTGCTGTAAGTCCACGAATATCAAACCCATCTCACGAATTACACTTATATACCATAGATGATCTTCGGATGTGAGTCTCGAGTCAAACAAGCGTTCACCACCAGCACAACCTGACGCGAACATATACAGGCGCCGGCGCAGCGTACGGCACTGCAAAATCAGGCATAGGGATTGCGGGCGTGGGGACATTTCGACCAGACCTAATAATGAAGGTATGGTATAAATCAAAGCGAGGTCTTGAATGAAACGCTAATAGTCGGTCATATAGTCTTTGATCCCGGTGGTCATGGCCGGAATCATTGCGGTCTATTCCCTCGTGATAGCGGTTCTGATAGCTGGGGATATGAGTCCACCGCCAGAGCATCACATAGGCTTGTTCGAGTACGGCATATCTATCGCACAGCTTCTTTTGGTAAAGCATTACTGATCTGATTCTTCACAGTGGGTTTATGCATCTGGCAGCTGGGTTATCGGTGGGTTTGACCGGACTGGCAGCGGGTTATGCAATCGGAGTCGTGGGCGACGTTGTACGTCACCTTCTTATCGTACAATCGACGAAGATGACTTGGAGACGGTATTGACAGGGCTTAGGGAGTACGATCATACATGTTACAGTCAAGGATATTTGTGGGGATGGTTTTGATCTTGATTTTTGGAGAGGTCCTTGGGCTTTATGGGCAAGTCTTCGATAAACACTTATGCTGCCTTTGCAACCTGATTTGCTAACCGATCTTAGTCTCATCGTGGCTCTCATCTTGAACACCAACACAGCTTGAGATATCCTCCTTCATGAAGAGGCGTTACATGGAGGTTTACTTGGCGTTGGAGCATTAGAACATGCTTCGGAATCCGAAGATTGGACTCGTAATGTGTTGGCGGCTGCCGGTCTCTACCGGCCTGCTTACTCTGTGACCATTCCCGATCCTATCCTGAGAATGGTGCAACATAAATAGTACAGTAATTACGGTCTCGTAGTCGAAGCGATAAAAGGCTTTGTCGATGTACTTAAGCACTTGGGATTAGGATACACCCTACAGGACTACAGGGTTGAGCTGCAAGGAACGAAGTGCTAAGGTACAGCGTCTTGGCAGACCATGCCAAAGGTTCAATTCGTTCATGGTTTGATGGATATCTTTAATTGGCCGGATTATTGAATATGTATTGTAATTACCGCAATTCCCGGGGGAACCCCCAAACTTCGTCATTTAAGCTGGCCGCAACGCCTGGACCCATGGGTCACCCCTCATCATTCATGCGAGGCTCTTGGAACCGGTCTTGTTCCAACCTTCCTCATTCTAATGAACCTTCCCACATCCACATTCAACAAACAACCAATCCAGCACATTTGGTGACACTCACATGCAGCCATTCATCGCTCGTTCGCTCGCTGAGCGTGTCCAATTGTCCACTCTCCTATAAGAATCACCGAGAAGAGGCATGAATTTCAGAGCGCAAACATGGCAGCAGCCGCGATAAAGAACCTAGCCCACGGGCACAGTCCAAAACTCCTTCGCAGCAACAGCAAAGCCTTCGGTCAGCCGAAGCCAATCGACCCAGAAGAGCAAGAAAAGGAGAAAAACTTTATAGAACGCTTCACGGAAAATCCGAGGCCTCTGTCCCCTCATCATATCTCACAAGATCCTAGAAATAAAGAACTGGGCTGTGCCTCGCGGCAGCTGAGAGTACAGGATTTCAAGCTTCTGAAGACTATTGGGACGGGTTCGGCCATTCAAAGTCGTTGAGCGTGACTAGGGCTAAACTATGGGTATACAGGTACATTTGCCCGAGTATGGCTGACATGCCTGGCTGGCTCTTCAAAAGAGGGCCGCGACAAGGTCTTCGCCTTGAAAATACTTCGAAAGGTCGACAGTGAGTCCCTCTATGACATTCCTGTACCTTTTTTTTCTCGGCAATTGACCGACATTCAAACAGTTATTCGGTTGAAGCAGGTAGAGCATATTCGCAACGAGAGAAATACTCTGGCTACCGTCGCCGGCCACCCCTTTATCACCACCATGATCACCAGCTTCTCCGACCGAGACTCTTTGTACATGCTAGTTCGCGAACCTGTAGTAAACTATTGTCATTTTGTTTGCTGACCATTTACAGCTCGATTATTGCCCTGGCGGCGAAGTTTTTACATATCTAAGAAGAGCAAAGAAGTTCGACGAGGATACCGCTCGATTCTACGCTGCTGAAATAGTACTAATTCTCGACTTTTTACACAACGTCAAGGGCATTGCCTATCGGGATTTGAAGCCGGAGAATATACTCATTGACGCAGAGGGTCATCTTAAGCTCGTGGACTTTGGGTTTGCAAAGAACATCGGAAACAGTCAGTCACAGTGCTTCGTTTACTTCCACATCGGATTCTAACTGGGACTCAAGGAGAGACATATACACTATGCGGTACGCCTGAGTATCTTGCCCCAGAAGTAATCAGAAATTCAGGTAGGCTCTGGGCAGCCGTTCGGAATAGTCCTCTTTTGACGCCCTTATTCCCAGGGCACGGTACCGCAGTGGATTGGTGGGCCTTTGGTATATTGGTATACGAATTCCTTGTCGGACAGCCACCGTTCTGGAATCCGAATCCCATGAAAATCTACGAACTGTAGGACGACCAGCCCTCGTTACTGTGAGGGGATGAGACTAACGCTTGAACAGAATTGTCGAAGGCAGGGTCCGTTACCCCAGCGGTATATCCTCAGAGGCCCGAGATCTCATTGGCGGACTGTGCACCGTAAACCCTTCTAACCGGCTTGGTAATATATCTGGCGGCATTGATCGCGTCAAATCCCATCCATTCTTCAAAGGCATTGACTGGGAGGCACTCTATTATCGGCAAATGAAAGGTCCTATTATTCCTGAGATACGGCATCCCGCCGACGCTAGTAACTTCGATCATTACGATCCTGCACCGGACAGCAAGAGCGTGTACACCTCTGACATGGCCTCTAAATATGACAAGGAATTCAAAGACTTTTGAGTGGGTACAGAAGACGTGGAAATGCAATTGCACATATCACATGGCTGGCGATGCTTGGCTAAAGGGGCGTTAGCACTGGATACCATGGAGCGAGCGTGCTGTGTGATTCCCACATCGATTTCTTGTTGGTGCATATTGCATTGTTAAAGAAACCCGAAGTGTACCTTATGAAATAAATTGTTTGTTTAGAGAAGAGAATGGCGGCATCATTCCAACGAAATTCACGAAAGCGGTACTTCCGTATAGTGCCGAAGTGTTTGCGGCTCTGAAGCTCTGAGCTAACCTGATCCGGTCAGATCTAGACTTAGCGTATTATTATGTAACGGGGACAAAATAACCGCAAACTTTGGTGCCTTTAACGCGACAAACATTGAAGAATGCGACCCTCGATGACCAGTCATCTACCAATTGCGCTTTAAGCCCACGCTTTCTCACAAGATGTCGGACTACGAAAAGCTTACTGTCGTCAAACTTCGCGACGAACTTGTGAAGCGTGGGCTCCCAAAGAGTGGTCTCAAGGCAGTGCTGGTAAATCGATTGATTGAAGCTGATGCACAGGCTGGGAATACGCAGGTCGCTCAACAAAAGCAAGAACCAGAGGAAAGTACTCAAGACGATGAGAAGGAAAAGGTAGAAACGCGAATTACACCTCCGGCGCAAGGCCATGATGGTGTTTTAGGAGATGGAATAAATGGCAGTGACGCGCTACAGATTCCAGTCGAAAAAGTGGATAACAGCGCGGATCGCACGGCAGGAGATCGGGTTGCAGGGTCTGCAATTGAGCCAGAACCAATTATTCAGGATGAAGTACAGAGCGAGGAAATTGCGGGCAACACAACACAAAATGCAGAGGCTCTGCCGCAAGCACCCCGAAAAGAAGTTGTCGGCCATGGCCCCGACTTCAAACCCTCGGTGGGATCGCCTTTAGGAGCTTCCACACCTACCGAAGCCCATGCTCCACAGATGGAAGGCGTTGAGCCACAAAGTGACGAACATGCGCTAAGCCCGCAGGTCCTTGAATGGTCGGCTCCTACGGCCGACTCTACCCAGATCGCTGCAGCCGATTCTACTCACAGTTCTGCTGTAAGCAGACAAGAGCTACAAGAAGACACAAACAAAAGAAAACGAAGGAGCCAAAGTCCGCCTCCATCGTCCATGGAGATTGTGCAAAAAAGGGCAAGGGCTGATGATGGCAGACCTTATGTACAGTTACCAGAAGACGTTGGAGCAACCAGCGCACCATTTGACGAAGTCAGGCAGCCTCATGCAAATATGGCAGATGCACCTATCAAAATAGTTTCCAAGGACATGCCAACAAATGGTCAGACTCATTTGCATGCGAATGTTGAGATGGTTGAAGATGATCCGGACAAAGCGAAAAATCAAGCGCAGCCTCAACCTGATCAGAAAGTGACGACAACGCACCCAACAACAACAGATTCGCCATCAAAGCCTTCGCCATCAGATACGAGGTTCAAAAATCTTTTCACAGCGTCCTCTAAGCGTGAAGGGTCATCACCACCCCACACTCTTGATCTGGATAATGACGATCGGATTGTAACACCTGCGACACATCCAGCAACATCTGCTCTCTACATTCGTGATCTCACACGCCCTCTTCAATCAGGTAACCTCAAAGACCACCTGATTGCCCTTGCAACACCACCCGGCTCTGCACTCGATACCGAAGTTATTACAGACTTCTACCTCGACTCAGTCCGAACGCATTGCCTTGCTGGCTTTACTAATACTTCCGCTGCTTCAAGGGTTAGATCTGGCCTGCATGGCCGAGTGTGGCCAGACGAAAGAACGAGGAAGCCGCTCTGGGTTGATTTCGTCCCCGAAGAGAAGCTCAAGAAATGGATCGAGGTTGAATCAGAGGCGTCGATCCGGAGAGGTCAAGCTGCCAAACGGTGGGAGGTGGTCTATGAAGAGGAGGACGATGGTTTGAAGGCGTACCTGCAGGAAGCCGGTTCTAACAGTAGCGCTCCGCGGCCGGGGCCGCCTCCGTCGTCGAGAATTGAAGCTGGGCAGGGCGTGCAAGGAGCGCCATCAGGGCCCCGAATCCGAGACGCCGAGCCACGTACCTCACAATCCGGTGCAATATTGAAGATTGATAGCGGAAAGGGTTTTCAAGCACTCAATGATCTTTTCGAGTCTACCGCTGCTAAGCCAAAGCTCTACTACCTTCCAGTTACAAGAAGCACCGTGAACCGGAGGTTAGATATGCTAGCAGCTGGTCGTGGAGGTGGGAGAGGCAACGAGATGCGAAGGTATACCTTCGATGAAGACATTATTGTGGACCGAGGGCCTGAGTTTGGCTCTCGCGGGCGAGGAGGTTATGGCGGGAGGGGGGGAGGCTATGGAGGTGGTTATCAGGGTAGAGGTGGGGGCCGGCGCGGTGACAGGAGAGACCGACGTTAAGAGAAGACGATACCTTTCTTGTAAATTATCAGGCTGGTGCCTTGCTTCGTTGGATGGAGAATTGATGTGGTCGGTTGTGCGTAGAAAGCTTGGAGCGGATCTGTTGTACCAACCTCCACGTGGAGATTAGCCACAATCCGACAATAGTGGAACCTTTACAAGGTGAGATGGCAGCGTACGAGGTACAAGCGCTATTCATGGAAATGCATTGCTTTGCAGGGCGGGTTTGATGTGCTGCAGGGATTAATGTGGCGTATCAAGCCACGTTGACAGGCGAAATCGTGGGGTCTAGACAAAGTACTAGCGTGTGGCGTAGCGACCGTTTACGGGGTAAACTCAACAGAGCCGCAGACAATCAGATCCACAATGCGAAGGACTTCATCCTATACTTGAATGCACCTATTCCGTGATTCTTCACTCTTGTTTATTGCGCTGCAGCAGCACCATTCACCATTGTTGCTGTGAGATAACTGCCTACCATATAAGGCAGCAGAATCCCTCGGGTTTCAGCCCACGCGCTTGTGAGACCCATTCTGGATCAGCCCACCAGCTCTTGTTCCCTGTAACGACGACACATCTATATCAGCTTTCAACAATCTTGATTTCCTAGCTCTGCGAGTACACCTTGTGGGCTTTTCTTCGCTTCCACACAACCTCTTATTGTCTGGTGGCAAACGGCCAGGCGCCTAGGATAATACGAACAAAAGCTGCCAAGTTGGGAGCACCTCTTATCCAACATCTAGAGGGCACCACCGCCGCACGCGACCCGAGATGAAGTTAGCAACAGTATGCAATACAACGTTGGAGGACACACCCAGTATGTTCAACAGCAGAAATAATGATCTGGGGTATGGATTGCTGATCGCATGCTGTAGTCAACGAGGTTGGAGTATGGAAAGACTACACTTTTCATAACTTTGGGCTTGTCCTCTCTGCTGTTTTTGGTGTGATTGCCATCCTCGTGTCCTGGTACTTAATCTGGCGACATGCAACACACTACCTAAAGCCATACGAGCAACGGCAGTAAGTCAAGTCAAAAGTAACACTGTTCCGCCATTACTGATGTGCCTTCAGTATCATCCGCGTTCTCTTCATGGTCCCTATCTACGCGTTCGTCTCCTTTTTATCCTACTATTACTACAAACACGCTGTATACTTTGAGGTTATTCGGGACTGCTACGAAGCATTCGCTATTGCAAGTTTCTTCGCGTTGCTTTGTCACTATATTGCGCCGGATCTACGCAGTCAAAAAGACTACTTCAGAGGACTACAGCCAAGGGGATGGGTACTACCTATAAGCTGGTTTAGAAAGTGCTGTTGTGGTCAACGTGGTCCTTGGAGAACACCAAGAAGTGGATTGACTTGGTTCAATGTAGGGGTTCTTTCTAAATGGTTAATTGGTACGACTGCTGACAAACTGGGCAGATAATATGGTTTGGTGTTTTCCAATATTGCTTCGTACGCGTTTTCATGACCCTGGTAGCCGTTGGATCTCAGGCCGCCGGCAGATACTGTCTTGATTCGCTAAGCCCGGTTTTCTTACATGTTTGGGTATGCGCCTCTCACACTTCCAAGGCAGGAGGTATAGAGACTAACACCTCTAGGTCATGGTGATTGAAGGAGCTTGCGTCACTGTCGCTATGTACTGCCTGATCCAATTCTACATCCAGCTGAAAGACGACCTTGCCGAGCACCATCCGCTTCTGAAAGTGCTTGCGATCAAACTCGTCATCTTCCTTTCATTCTGGCAAACGGTAAGTTCTTCGTCTTCACCGAACTTGCCCCGTCTGATATCCAATGCAGATCATCATCTCATTCCTCACGTCTTCCGGCGCCATCAAGCCTAGCCCAAGAATTTCTTATCCAGATATTAAAGTAGGAATCCCATCCCTCCTTCTTTGTATCGAGATGGCCATCTTCAGCGTCTTCCATCTATGGGCCTTCCCGTGGAAAGTGTACGACATCCGACGCTCTCAAATCGTAGCCTCAGAGTCGACCCCTGGCTACTTACCAGACCCCAAGACAGCCTATCGAGGCGGCCCATTCGGCATCTACGCCATGGCCGACGTCTTCAACCCCTGGGACCTCATCAAAGCTGTCGGCAGAGGCTTCCGCTGGTTCGCCGTCGGCCGCCGGCGTCGCGAGCAAGACATCAGCTACCTACCCTCGAAACAAAACACCGGCCTCGAGCCCTCCCGAAGCGACAACTCCTTCCACCGCAATGGCCCCATCAACGGCACCAACGCCCCCATCAATCACCCCTACCCCGGCGCAAACCCCACTCGCTACCACCCCCTCGACGACGATGAAGACGCCACGCTCCTCTCCCATGCGCAATCAGTCCCCCAATCTGGCCCCGACAGCCTCTACCCCCGCCCAGGTATGCGCCTCCCCGACCACGCTGGCGACATCGGCGCCACGGGCATCTACAACCGAGGGCCCGACCACCTCCCCACTATGCACCCAACACCCGGAACCATGCGCCAGCAGCAACAACAGTCCGGCACCATCGACAGCAGACCCCTCGACGAACTCGACACCGGATACCACGGCGCCACGCAGCGGCCCGCATACGCGCCCGCCACGGGCCCGCCACGACCGCCCGGACGCCCAGAGCATGCCGAGAATTGGAGTGAGTGGGGCGGGGCGGGGAGCGAGCGGGATCTGGGACGGCAGGGGGGTTGGGAGGGGGCGCATTTCTAGGCTGCGTCTGGTTTCGGTAGCGTGGCTTCATGGTCGATGGATTTTACGCAATGAAGGGATTTTCACGGGATTTGACGAGTTTGGCGTTCTGGGCCTCGTAAGGATATACCACCGGGTCCCTCTCCTTTTCTTTTCTTGTTTTGCTTTGGTGTGTAGGATACACATCTTATTTATTCAACCAACTGTTGGAGATGAGATGACGTATAGAATGAACACGGGCTCTACGTTTTCTGTTGTTTCTGAATGCGGCTCGTTGATGGGGGGGGGGGGGGGGGTGGGGGGTGCTTCGTGCTTGGTATTGATGCGGGTGCTGTGGTGTCGTGCTGGAATGGAAATGGAACCTGGCTTAGAGTCTGTGATGACGGATGGAAAGGTAGACGGGGACGTGTTGTTGAGGGACTTGAGGGCAGAAGCCTGTGGTTTGCCCGGTGGAGAGATATCACCCTCTCACAGGGCTTGGAGACCCAGTCAGCGGTTCTGGATCAATCGTGCAACCGCCATCACAAATCACCATCTCAAAAACCACCCACCAAAACATACTCCTAAAGCACAAGGGGTATCTCAGATTTCGAAAGTCTATCTTAATACTACACCGCCAACCCCCTCTAATTCCCCGAAGCCAAAAGCGTCATCAGCGTGAAATTCATCATCACCGTCAAAGCCCATGAGCAACACCACGCCATCTATCGCACGCGTCTTTCGGAGCAAGCTCAAACTGCCTTTACCAAAGAGCAAGAAAGCAGAAGAAAAGTGAGAGAATGTCCAGTAGTGTCGAGTCTCAGCCCGTAAAGATGTTTGCCTTTCTCGAAATGTCAGCATGCCCCACTTGACTAGATGATAGGAGCACTCACCTTCTGCTTGACGCGCTTCCTACAGACGGGACAAGATGCTTGGATGGCAGGTCTCGTCCTATCCGCTTTGTGACTGGGGACGGTCTGATCTGCGCACCACTTGCACATCACACAATGTCCTTGATCTGGTTAACACAACCCCAAATTACAGCAGTAGCAGCATGCACTCACCACAAGGCAACACAGCCACAGTAGCCAACTGGCTAAAACATATCTTGCACTCCATATTCACCATCATCTCTTCCTCGCTCCTTGGTTCCGGCCTCCCATCGTCCCTATCCAATCCCCTCGGCTCTCGCTCCTCTACGCCGGCATTATCTCGCTCGAGCAAATCATCAATAGCCGCCGAAAGCCCCGCTTGACGGCGGGCCCGGATATTCGCGATTGTTGCCTCCACGGCCTCAGGCGTCATGGAAGCGAGCCTAGCAGGGCGGGTATCGTCGATTTCGCCGACGGCGTTGCGGCGTCTACGGAGGCGGTCCATAAGAGCTGTGACGTCGCCCAAGTCAGAGGTGCTATCTTCAATTCGATTACCGTGGATTGGTGGGTTACTGAGTCGGTTCAGGGTAGCTGGGTCATAAGCGCCCGATGTAGTGGATGGCATATGGCCATGGCGGCGGGCTCGGACGTCTCTAACGATTCGACGCTGGGCCTGTGAAGCTGCGTCTTGCATCCGTGCTGCATCTGAAGCGACTGTCGAGAAATCCGGCGTTCCGTGGGGGGCAGCATGTTGATCCAAGCTGTTGAATTGGCTAGCCGCATTGGTTGGTGGGATAACTGGACGAGCAGGGGGGTAGACGGTCGTACTAGGATCGTGTCTTGGAGTGTTATTGGGAGGTCGAGTAGTGTATCTTGAGTTACTCTGGGAGTAAGGGTTCCAGTCCATAGAGTTTGTGTTGAATGATGACTCTACTGCCAACATGCGTTCTCTCCAAGTTGCGTAATCCTCTACAAGGCCCGGATATTGGGGCATCGATGGCGTGTACCTTTGAGACTGAGCTTGTAGTGTAGTGTCCACTCCAGATTCCGCTATAGGGGGCGGAAAATGAGGGCTTGTTGGGCTGAATTCTTGAGAATAGGCAGATACTCTAGTATCAGCCGCAATCCCCGTTGCTGAGGCCGAATAATGAGAGCTCGTTGGCATATAATGAGGAGTTGTTGGCGTGTACCCTCGAGACTGAGCTTGCAGTGAAGTGTCCGCTCCGAAGCCCGTTACTGTGGGCGAATACTGAGGGCTCGTTGGCGTGTATTGAGGGCTCCTTGACGTGTAATGGGGGTTCGTTGGGGTATACACTCGAGAGTGAACTTGCGCGGTTGTGTCCGGTTGTGAGGTAAGATGCTGCGGCATGCTAGAAAATGGTGGAGGACGCTCAGCCGGCGGACTATTTGCTGCAAGAGTAGAGTGTTGCGGTAATCTAGAGAACTGTCCTCGGGCCCGATGCTGCGTAGTATGATTTATGTTCTGAGAAAGATTTGGTGGCAATGGCCCAAACGGCATTAGAGGTGGGATGGGTCTAGAGGGCCCCTGTGTTCCTCCAGCTTCTGGCAAAGCCCTGAGTCTCCTCCTCGCCTCCTGAGGTCTCTGCTGCTCTCTATCACTTGATTGCTCCAGCTCCGAAGTTCTCTCCGTTCCCTCTCCTTGCCGAGCATCTTCCGCAGCCCTATAGCGTTCGAACGCTCGTGTAAACATCTCGCCCACTGGACTCTCGTAGTCAGCCCCTTGTCTCTCAACCTCTTCACGAGTGCCGTACACACGAGCTGTCGCTTCATCGTCGCGATGTCGGCGTAAGAGATCCCGTCGAGCATTGGTTGCTGCTTGTGCTTCGCTTTCAGCTTGTTGGAGAGCTAGAGATGCGCTTTCTCGCTCTGCTCTTGCTGGGACGTGACGATCTTCTACAGTTACGATATTGGCCTGAAAGTTGCCTGATCCTGTTATGGCGGTGTTTCGATTTGACGTGGCAGTGGTAGCCTCGTGCTGATTAATGGGAGGGTGCCCGGGAGGAGCTACGTCAGTCGGAACGTTTGAAGGTAATAGACTCATTCTAGTCCCCTGTAGTCCATCTAATTGGCCATTAATCTGTTGGATTCGATCGTCGAGAACACCTGATTGACGAAGAGCCGTAGGGGAATTCGGAGGAACTTCTCCAAGATCCCGAAGGCCTGACATTACTTGCTCTATGCCTGCTCGTATACAATGTAGTTCTTGCCGAAGAGAAGCTAAAGGATCAGAACCCGATGCGATCTGTCTTGCTTGATAAGGGGAGCGTGCTGAAGTTGAAGATGGAGGGTCAGCCAGACTCTCTTCGGAATTTGAGTCTTGCGGTGCCGGCCCAATAGTATTGTGGGCCACAAATGTGTCAGAATCATGCGTGTTATAGGTAGGTCTGGCAAGACCGTTACTCCGAGTTGCACTGTGTTGAGATAAGGGATTCGAACGATCCGCATTCAACTCATCAATAGTCCGTGGAAGATAGCCTGGCGGCACTTGATCAAGTCTTTCACCTATCAAACCCCGCAGCTCTTGATGTCCATGCTCATCAGTCACATAAGTATATCCTCGATGCCACTCGAACCACCTCTCAATGAATGCAGTTTGGTCAGGTATGCGGGGTATTTGAGCGTTTGACGATCTTGATAAATCTGATGCTGCAATCCTGGCAGTCCAGAAGTCTGTACAGTATGAGCAATAATTTTGATGCCTGGATCCTTGAGATACAAATCCTATGCCGTCGATGTATTTCGAGTAAGATAACGAATGTGGTCTCTTGTCAGAACAGGCACAGCATTGAGGGGTGGTCATGCGACACGATGTAGGTAATTTATGGGGACAGTGTTCAGGAAGACGAGTGGTGTGGGCGGTTAGAGTAGTCATGATGGTTTCCAGAGGGGAGGAGCCTTGAAGTCCAAATGAATGTGGAAACAATGGCCTGTGATTCAGTTACGACCAGTGTAAGTCCGAGGCACCCCAATCCATCAAGAAGCACCTGTCACTTTCTTCGTAGCTCTGTTACTTAGCCACCAAGCTTGGTGAAGCCGCAAATGAACTTTGATAGTACGAAGTTGCATATGGAAGAGAGGTGGGTTGTCTTCTATCAAGTGGTTTATCTCCGGTCAAAAGTCCGTTACAGGGATGCTTTCGATCTCCCTTGGAACGTCATTGACACATCTTCAAGTTGACTTTGCATCCAAAAGCATTATGATGAGGTGCGGACCACTCTCAAGACGTCGCCAGCACCATAAAAATACATCTCTATGCTTTCAGGATCACGGCTGATCGCTAAGCATTTTATTCCATTAAATACACCAGTTCTTCCGTTATGTTTTAGTGCTACTATGTCTACTTTTACTCTTCCAAACAGCAGCCCCGAATGTCCGGTTCGACTTACTCCGGAACTCTCCAAAAATCAGCTTCTATCTTTTCCCGCATTCAAAACTTGGATATCTACCCTTCAGCACTCTCTCTCAATCCAGGAGAACAAGTCGCACGTCTTCCACGCCGCCCCATATAAACTTCGCAATATTGACGTGCAGAGCGTTGACTTTTTGGGGGGAGGACGTCTGGGATTCAGTATGCATATTTTCGGAGTTATTCATAGCTAATCTAGACCTAGTTATGAGTATTGGGACATGTTTACGGAGTACATCTCGACAGACATGTTTCATACCTCATGAGTCTATCGTTAAAGAGAAATACTAACTCCGAGATCTTTCAGTAAAATTGAAAGCAGAGGTCTCAAATGATAACGGGGAGAAGCTTCCGGGCTCCGTGTTTCTTCGCGGCGGCTCAGTTGGGATGTTGGTATGCATTCTACAGGTCACCCACTTGTTCTAAGAGGCCATCAGGCTAACCCCGTACCTAGCTAATCCTTCAGCCTGATGATGTGCCTCCCAATACTGAAAAAGACAAGCATGTGATCCTTACTTTGCAACCTCGTATCCCAATCGGCTCTCTGTCGCTTGCTGAACTGCCAGCTGGCATGTTAGACGACTCGGGCACCTTCTCTGGTGGTGCGGCTAAAGAGATTGAGGAAGAGACTGGGCTCAAAATACCCGCTGAAGACCTTATTAATCTCACTGAGCTGGCTCTACCGAAGCCTTCATCAGACGATGAAGAGCATTTACAGCAGGGTGTATATCCAAGTCCTGGGGGATGTGACGAATTCGTTCCTCTGTTTCTCTATCAGAAACGAATTCCTCGAGAGCAGTTGAAGGAATGGTCGGGAAAGTTGACGGGGCTTAGAGAACATGGCGAAAAGATTACGCTGAAGCTCTGTCCTTTGGAAAAGGTGTGGAGAGATGGCGGCAGAGATGCAAAGGTTCTGGCTGCATGGGCACTATACGAGGGGTTGAGAAGAGAAGGGAAGATCTGAGATGTAGGCTAAGCATGTTACTCTATCGGTGGGCGGGATAGCAAAGTCACTAAATGTCAATGAAACACTGAAGTTGAATTGAAGATACTATAGACGGTGAATCCGTACACCCTGTGTAATCGATGGAACGCTCGAAAACGCTTAACGTCACTTGAGACCAAACCCTCACTTTTGCTACCCTGCATTCGCTTACGCAGAACATCTAGCTTCCCATGCTGGTAGGTGGGCTATCCACTCTCAAACCCAGGACTCGAGTACGCTTCTGAGAGCTCGGTGATAATCATGTCAAGCTCTGGTCCCAAGGCATTGGATGCCAAGGTTATCTCCACCGAGCCATTGGTCGTTTATCCCTGCTCATTGCCGGCCGCCAGCAGTTAACGATTTACAGATGATCAGAGATGCCCGCTGGACAAAGCTTGTATCGTATGCTTGACTCTCTTCAAGTTGTGCCTGGGTGTGTATCTTTCTTACGCGGTATCAGAATCACCTATAAAGATCCACTAGGCAAAGAACGAAAATGGGAGTCCGCCGAGCGCTCGGTAAGCCTCACGTTATATACCTAGACCACACCTTAGTCACGCTCAATTTTCTTCTGACTTCATCTCGGTGTGGCTAACGGCACCTCGCGTAGACCCGCCCCAAAAATTCTCTCGTGGACGGCGTAGGGATTGTCGCTATCCTGCAAAAATCGAGCGGTCCCGAGCTACTCCTCCAGAAGCAGTTTCGACCTCCGATCAACAAAGTCACCATCGAAGTACCTGCAGGATTAGTTGATGAGGGAGAGACTGCAGCAGAAAGTGCAGTCAGAGAACTCAGAGAAGAGACGGGGTATCATGGGGTTGCAGCGGAGGTCAGTCCGATAATGTTTAACGGTAAGGCTGCCCTCACTGTCAGTAAGGAGATACAGAAAGCTCGTAGTCATTCCCTAGTGGAGTGGGGATTGATCACTTTCTGTATTCAACGAAGCATGTCTACCTCTCTTCTGCAAATAACGCTGATCTATACTTCGAAACCCAGATCCTGGCTTCTGTAACACGAATCTCAACATGGTTCACATTAACGTGGACATGAAGCTACCGGAAAACCAGACATTGAAACCCGAATTAGAAGAGAATGAGTTCATTGAGTGCTTTTCGACGCCTCTGAAGGACCTCTATGCAGAGTGCAAGCGGCTCGAGTCGGAGGGTTATGCTATCGATGCAAGAGTAGGGACACTGGCTGAAGGTATTGAAATTGCTAGACGATGGAAGCTGTGATAAGATTTCTCACATGGAGGTAATGAGAGTATGTGCTATGCTGTGGACGGGCCATCCAGGCCTACTAACTCATAATGTTGTATTGCTTCTTTTCGTGATGGCGAAGTGGGATATTTGGAATCATTGTTGCGTTCTTACAAACACATACACTGTAGAATGATAGAGATCATGTCTACATTAGAAGATCAAGACAAAGTTTCGGGTTCCTGAGCATCGTTCATATCGGAGTTGAGTCAATTATTCAAACTTCAGAGTCTTGTAACCGAGATACGCTTGGGGACCGCACCCATGAATCGATCTCGGTCTTGAAGTTGAAGCATCATACATTTAGTTTTAAATTCCTAACATTTCTCTGACTACTTCACTTCTAAATTTTTGGTTCTCATACGATTGCTTACATGATACGATTTCTGGGACAGAAGTAGTGGGCTTTGGCATTCAAATGTTTCAAGGCAATCATTATTACCTACCTACCTTACCTTACCTTATGGAACCGAAAGGCCAGCCCCCTGAAAGCGCTAGATCCACGGCGCTAAGCCTGTTCCTATGATGCTTCCCGAGGCTGCCTGCCCCTTTCTTTCAACGACCACTCAGAGGTCAAGCGCAGTCCCCAGGGTCAGGATTCCGTAGGATGCAGGCCTATCAGATCAAGAGGCTCAGCTTGTGCTCTGATAACACCTGCAGACACGCGCCAAAGGAAACGAACGATGAGTGCATCGTGTTTCACGAGAACGGACAGCGGCATGACTGTTTCCGACTTTTCAACTTTCTTTCGCAGTCTCCTAAAATAGTGCAGACTGCATCAAGCGTTAGCCCCGCAAAAATGGCGCCGGTAGTGCAACTGAATCCTCCGTATGACGGAGAAAGCACCGCTTAAACTTCTAGCACGGCATCAGCCATCAGGGGGCAAATCTCTTGTGGGGTCTGTTTGGCGCTGGCCCGCCGGGCAGTAGAACTAGTCTTGGCCTAAACGCTGTTGGCCATGGGGTTCATCTTATCCTACCCCGTGCTCTGGCAGACTGGCTCCCGTAGTCCGGATGTTCTCACCTGTGTGTCTCCACTCTCCTTCGTCACTACTACCACTGTCTCTCTCGTTCACCCAGTCCGACTGCCTGGCAATTGGGGCTCAGCTAGTCATTCACTCTTTCTACACAGCCCCATCAATCCCTTCGCTCCTCCGACATTTGATCCTATGGACTAATCACTACGTTTGAAGTTTTACAAAACTATCCTACAAGCTACCAAAGAGCGGGGGACGGCAACCTTTTCGCAAGCAGCATATTCATACGATTTCCGACTCCCTCGAGTTTAGGCAGGTCTTCCGAAGGGCTGGCCGGGCATTGGAGAGACCAAGTTGGTTCCAAGTGACGCTTTGTCCACAGCAAATAATCATAATGGGGTGGTTTGGAAGTCTCGGTTTGGCATATAAATATGCGTAAGTTCTTGTTCTTCCTATCTCGTGCATCAGCTAATTGATCAGCATCGTACTGGGTATACTCTTCTTCTCCGTGTTCTGCGCCGGTTTTGCCAAAGTCATCTATAATCGACGAAAGTACGTCGCTATGATATCAGCTCCAATAAACCGGTTGTGCTGATTCCTCCAACAGGTTAAAACAGCATACGAAGGACGCTCATCTTGAGGCTTCAGGTTCAAACGAGGAGAGGGTTGAGCTCAATCAACGAGAACTAGACGAAGGTGATCTATTCGGAGTCCGAGCAATAGAGTCAGGATACTTTGGAGGAGTGGCGCAGTCACGCCCGACTTCAGCTGCTGGATCCTCACTCGACGGATCTGGCACTCTCCTTGGTCACCCGTCACCTAAGTTGGCTGCCGCTTCGCCGTTGACTAGTGTAGTCTCGCTCCCTCTAGAACAAAGGCAGTCTTCGCCTTTAGCAAAGAATGCTATCTCAGCAAGCGGAATCAGTACGAGCTCCAGAAAAGTCCGACAACCACTTAGGTCCACATTGCGGCCGTCGGAAGCGGAGCTGAATGGCGGAGTTAATCATGACCCGGCCGTCAATATGACCTTGGAAATACCAGCATCGCCTCTAGCTGCTCCCTCACGCCCCATGAGTAGTCATTCAGATATCAGCGTTCGACAACCACTATCGTCCGCATTCCCGTTCCCTGAGCCGCCGCGCGCTGAGCACGGCGTCCAAGCAGAGCCGCCTCATCTTGCGCTACCACCAAATCTACGATCATCTGCTCGGATGTCGACGGTCCAACATGCAGACGATGAGATACATTCACAGTCTGCTTCGATTATCAGCAGATCCACGGACGGAGATAGCGGTGACAACGAGAGAGGCCAATCACTGAATCATGAGGCCACCGAGCTTCCTGCACCACCTGCTAGGACAGCTTATTGGCAGAGTCCTATCTCAAACGGGGTGGTTCACCCTCCAAGGTCAAGTAGCGTCCCCAGTGGCGCACCTGACTATCTAATTGATCGACTACGGCACGAGGATGGTAAGTGAACGTTTTCGATTCTTCTAAGGTGCCGACACTGATTAGAGGGCTAGTTCCAATGCCTAAACCACCTAGAATATCCGCTGTGGGTGATTGGGGTCCCGCCATATTTCAAGAAATCAACGAGTCATTACAAGATTCCCAGTCCATTGCTACTCCCAAAGGCACTGAGGCCAAAGAAGAGCAGCATGCAAACCCTCATCTGTCAAGTTCAAGCTCTATTTACAGCGAGGCGAACACAGCCTCGCGTCATACCAGCAAGCAAGTACCTGGTGAGAGGAGGTCCATGCCGCAAGTGCTGGTGCCCGGAACCGCGAATTCCAACCGGAAGTCTACACTCGCGGCGGAACAACCACGAAGAGAGAGCGACGCTAGCAGCCACCAGGCAGCGTCCGGGGCAGCGTCCAAGGAAGGGTCTAGAGCAAAAAGTGGTACAAATAGCCACCGTCACACGAGGGAGATAGGGGACCTCTACGATTCGTATTGGCGACAGAGCAGAGACGATCAAGCGCCGGGAAGTTCGCGACAGAGCAGAGAGACCTCTCAGGCTCCTGGACATTCGCAAGAAATGGGCAAATCGACCACGCACTGCCCAGTCAATGGCAGGGGTGAAATGGGCAGGGAAAGGAGACCGGGGCAGTTAGAAGTCAGAGTCGCTACCATCGCGGAGGTACCTACGCCAATGGCGAGCGCGATGCGTAGTCCGCATATAGGAAAGGCCATGTAGAGCAATGTCCAATGTTAATAATTCGGCTGATGGGCGGTACACTTGTGCATGAAGTTGGTCACACTTAGCGGGTGTTTATAACTTTCGATATGGCAAGCAGATAGATGGCTCTGTCCACCTTGTCTTCTATCAAGGGAACTAAAGATATAGAGTTTTGCAAATAGAAGATACCTTTCGACTGTTCTACCTAGGCTGCTGCTCATTCCGTTCGGAATTTGACCGCTTCACGACGAACTGATAGCGATGCTTACTTAGACCTGCCTACCTATGAGTTTCGGTGCAATATTCTGCCTTTTGCCAGGTAGGTCAACTTAAGGTATTCATGCATGAAACTGTGCAGTCGTGTTGGAGGGCTGGTGGGGTTGAATTGAAGGACTTCAGCTGGCTTGAATTGGCTTGGCGGCGTGGCGGCGATGAATGAGGCTAGAACAATATATGTAAATCAATCGCCGACCCCGAGATCTTCAATGTTCCTTGAATCTCAGTCATCATCCAAATATAACCCTATCCACGGAGTACCTTCCTTTGAATACCACCATATTCCTGAGCCTGAGCGTACAACATATTCGTGTTCAGGTCTCCCAATTTCTCAAGCTATGCCCCTCATACTTGATGATTCACCTCCTGCTTCCCCCTCGACCAAATCGGACCGCGCGATCCTTACCTGCAATCCCTTAGCACTCCGCCGTCAAATCCACCACGAATCCGATGCAGTAATCGTTGGCGCAGGCATCCTCGGCTGTGCTCTGGCAATCACTCTTGCCCGTCAAGGCCGTTCTATAATCCTTCTAGAGAAATCACTGAAAGAACCTGACCGCATCGTCGGCGAATTACTCCAACCTGGCGGTGTGGAAGCCCTCGAAAAATTGGGAATAAGGGACTGCTTGGAAGAGATTGATGCAGTTGTTGTCAAAGGCTACGAAGTGATTTACTACGGCGAGGAAGTCGAAATCCCCTATCCCGCCAACGCCGTTCAAGCAGGCATAAGACCCGAAGGCCGCAGCTTTCACCATGGCCGCTTCGTACGGCGTTTACGAGAAACCGCTATGCGCGAACCCAATATCAGTGTTGTCGAAACGACCGTCACTGGCACTATCAAGAATAGCTGGACAGGCCAAGTGCTCGGCGTTGAAGCGTTGACGAAAGGGGAGAAAGATGTTTACTTCGGACAATTGACTGTAGGTGCGGATGGCTATGCGAGTCGGTTTAGAAAGGAGTACATACCGCATGTGCCGGTTAGCAAATCGAAGTTTTATGGACTGGAGCTTATAGATGCGGATCTGCCGCTACCATTACACGGGCATGTGGTGTTAGGGGATGGGGCACCGGTTCTGTTGTATCAGATTGGTACAAGAGAAACTCGGGTTTTAGTCGACGTCCCCGAAGGACTGCCAAGTGCAAGCATCGCAAACGGCGGTGTAAAGGGTCATCTGAGAAATGTGGTATTACCTAGTCTACCCAAGTGCGTACGCAGCTCCTTCGAAATCGCCCTCGATGAAGGCAAACTACGCAGCATGCCCAACTCCTTCCTTCCGCCCAGCACGAACAAAACACCCGGGATGGTGATGCTAGGAGATGCAATGAATATGCGCCATCCCCTTACAGGCGGCGGGATGACGGTCGCTTTCAACGACGTGGTATTGATACGGGATTTGCTAAGTCCGGAGAACGTACCAGATTTGAGGGATACCAAGCGAGTAATTACACAGATGAAAAAGTTCCATTGGGGGAGAAAGGGTTTGACGAGTGTGATCAACATTCTGGCGCAGGCGCTCTATGAGCTTTTTGCTGCAAATGGTACGTCCATTTCTTCCGGTTATCTTCCTTTTCACTTCAGGTCACATCAAACCTTACTAATCGCAAACACTGACTTGGAGACAGATGCCCAACTCAAGTCCCTCCAAATGGGCTGCTTCCGCTACTTCCAACGCGGCGGCGACTGTGTCGACGGCCCAGTCGGTCTCCTTGCCGGCATTATACGCCAGCCTCTAGTTCTCTTCTATCATTTCTTCAGCGTGGCATTGTTAGCGATTTGGCTTGTGCTAAGCAAGAGTCCGATATGGAGATTACCCCTGACGCTGGTGGATTGCATGGGGATATTTTGGAAGGCATGCGTGGTGCTGTTTCCGTTCATATTTTCGGAGCTGAAGACTTAGACGGAGAGGGGCAGGAGAGAGTGATCAAGAGGGTTGTACATGGGATAAGGGAGGCAGTATTCGTTTATGGTGATAGCGATTGAGCGGGCGTTCATAATATAGAGTATTTGATCTAATCATCGCTATTTCGAGCATCATCTATGCAACCATACATAGATTGCACTTCTGGACCTCTCTTTAATCGCAAGAAAACTTCGAGCTAACTGTCTTGATTCGACTCATTAAGAAGTGAAGTTGATAACAATGTCAAATACGAGGAGTTACCTCCATAGTGACATGGCATAGAGATTATTCGTCGGTTCGGAGACTGGATGTTCCCGAAACGAAAAGATCGATATCGATAGCCGAAGATGATGATAAATCCCGTAGGGCTGGAACCCGGACTTAGGGCCTCGAGCTTACTCTATCAAATCGTGACGCAACGACTTCCGTTTTAGCTGTGTCAGACCCAGGTACAATCGCACAACCAACCGATAGCATTGGTGATTGCTGACAATAATACCGAACCATGCCTTCCACCTCTGCTCCGTTCCTCAATTCCTACACTTCCTCTTGCCCCATTCAACGCGAAAGAGTGGACCAAACTTCCCTTTGCGACACTCGGCTTTCTCCGGTACCGAATACCCCTAAAGCAATTTGAAGTCTTTCCGCCGCCACTGGCCCCATGCGATTGTCGATTTGATATTTCCTTACTCCAAATGGAGAACAATGAGGTCTTCGAGGCGGAAGCCGCGCTCGAAGCGCGCTCGCGATCATATGGTTCCAGGCGTCGAGGCAATGGTGTAGTAAAAGCAACAGCAAACGGTGGAATAGGATCACGTAAGGAAAGCGATTTCGATGAGACGCCTCTGCTGTCGCGGGAAGTCGATCATGATTACGGGTCTAGTACCGAAGCATCCGACGACGGTGACACGAGAGGACCGCCGGCGTGGTCAGGGGAAAGAGACTTTGAAGGGAGACTGTGGTGGAATAAACCAAGTGTAAGCCCGAGCATTCCGACGTTGACGGACAGTCGCTGACAGGGTTATTAGGTTTACTGGTTATTACCGCCTTTCTTCCTATATACTCTCGCGTTCGGAGGGATTATCGTCCCCAGACTTAACCTGATACTCTCCTTGGTCTGTCGGCAGTATTTCGAAGATAGACCCATCGATGGTACAACTACACCAGTCCTGCCAGTCGTCTTTGGTGTGGACAACCCGCAGTGTCAAATACCAGAGGTGCAATCGTTGGTGGCAAAGTTCACACTTTACCAAAGCGTCATAGCTGGTCTCTTATCAGCGTTCACCAGCCCCCAATTAGGAGCGCTTTCAGATCGCTATGGCCGGAAAAGAACCATAGCATTCACAGTCTTGGGTGGGCTGCTAGCTGAGCTCATCATCGTTATCGCTGCAGTATATCCTGACACGGTTTCTGTGTACTGGATACTTCTCGGCTCCGTCTTCGAGGGTCTCTCCGGCTCCTTTGTCGCTGCATTGGCGCTGACAAATGCTTATGCCAGTGACTGTACAGCTCCAAGCAGTAGAGCAGTTACCTTTGGGTATCTCCACTCTGTTCTATTCGGTGGAATAGCATTGGGACCAATACTCGCAGGGTACGCCGTCAAAGCAACCGGCGACATACTAACCGCTTTCTACTTTGCTCTAGCCTGTCATAGTATATCCTTCGTTTTCTTAATGTTTATCATACCGGAATCTCTTTCCCACGAGCGCCAGTTGGCCGCCCAGGAGAAGAAGGCATTCAAAGACGACGGCGAACGACAGGCACAGAGTTGGGAGAGCACTCTCATGAAAGGCCTGAAAGGCACAAATATATTTGGTCCGCTAGCTACACTATGGCCCACAGGCGAAGGCGGCAACCGCTCCGTACGCCGCAATCTCGTCTTGCTCGCCGCGGTAGACACCACCATGTTCAGCGTAGCCATGGGCTCCATGACCGTAGTCATTTACTACGCCGAATTCATGTTCGGCTGGCGCACCTTCGAAACCAGTGTCTTCATGTCCGTTGTCAACATTTGCCGTGTCACCTGCCTGATCGTCCTCCTACCTCTCATCGCTCGCTTTCTCCGCGGCCCAAAAACCGATCTTCCCGCGCGCCAGTCAGGATCCGATCACGTTGATCTGGCCGTCATTAGGACCGCCATATTTTTCGATATGATGGGCTATGTCGGCTACGCAACCGTCCGCACTGGGCCGTTGTTCATCGCTTCTGGCGCCATTGCCTCGATAGGCGGCATGGGCTCCCCAACGCTGCAGTCGGCGGTTACCAAGCATGTTCCTCCCGACCATACCGGACAGGTACTTGGTGCTATCGGATTGCTACATGCCTTGGCCAGGGTGATGGGACCTACGATCTTTAATCTCATCTACAGCCAAACGGTTGGGAAGTTTACACAGACGGTATTTGTGTGTCTAGCGGCGACATTTGGGCTGGCGTTTTTCTTGAGCTGGTTTATCAGACCTAATGGTATGCTTCCATTTCCTCCCCTCGGCCCTTGGTTGTGTAGGCTAACCGATCCAAGTACATTGGGATGAACCCGAACCAGCTTCACCGCACCCCGGCGCTGACGAGGAGGAGAGTGGGTAGATACATGAGGCTGGAAACTGATGACGACGATGATGCAACGATCAGGAGGCATAGATTGGAGCATAAACGTCTGGGTCTGCCGCTTAGCGCGAGCATGCGTTTGTCTTTGGTGTGCCGTTAGGATGTGAAATATATGAATGGCCTATAGCGTCCGAGTACCTTCAGTGCGAATCCCTCGTATCTTCCTAAATCTTCCACCTCCCCATTCAACCCTCACTACCACACCCAGAACCGAAAATACAAAACCCATCTACAGTAGCAGAGAGACATTTCTTAGTTTCCGAAAAAACCTAAAAAAAAAATTTAGAGGTTTATGGGGGAACCTTTGCGAAACTTGAACGAGGTTTTTTTTTTTTTGGGGTTTGGGGCTTGAGACGGGACGGCGGCGGAGGGATGGAAAATTGGGACGGCATGGGAAGGTTTGAAAGGGGGTAGAAATGGCGGAGTGAGGGGGGAAGGCAAGCAGAGGGGTTAGGGTAGGGTAGCTTGAAACATTGTGAGATATCGAGATCGAGCATACGACAGAGAAAGGAGAGAAACATCATCAAGCAAGGTTTAAAAGAAAAAACCCTGAAACGAAAAATCCCTCCCAAAAAACACGAAGAAACACAAACATTCATCTACTCCCTCGATTTTCGACCAATCGAAGAAATAAGAAAAAAACCCACCGCTCAAAAAAAGAAAGAATTTGATTTGATTTGATTTGATTTGAATTCATACACCCTTGTGACATCGGTTTAGGTCCGACCCATGGGGGAAACTATGCTATGTGTATCGAACGGACAAAACCCTCTGGGGGAGAAAACCGCTCGTCGACTACACAACGACTTCACGTCGTCGAAACAATAAAACTGGCACTGTGTTACCAATAATGAACCTATAGCTTCTATTCAGCGCGTGACGCTCGAGTAAACTCTTACGAGTGCCTGTGCTGTTTGTTGTAACGCATCGTCTTTGCTCTGCTCTTCATTGACGATATTCTATACAACGATGTTTCGATTCGATTCCCGATTCGAAGACGAAAGACGTTTCTTTGCACCCGTGATGCTCGTGATTGTAACGCAGAACTGCGTTCTCTTGCTCAATGATTGTCATTCATTGAGCAGAGAAATGTGTGATGAAAGAGAGACGCGCACGATGAGGAGGTAGAGTGTGATTGTACTGAATAATTCTTTCCTTCTCTTGATTTGACTTGTGTCACGTAGACGTTGAATAGATTGTTAGTATAGACGTGCGGTCGCAATCGTTCGATGCTTAGCTGATCGATAGTAGAGGTGCGTTCTGATCGCTCTCATGCGCTCTCAATTTTCCACGTAGATAGATGTATGACTTGACGTCAAGTAAAGAAGGTGAGCTCAAGCCTCTTCAGTATATCAGCGTGACCGACGGGTCACTACTTCTTCGGGCACATGTAGTCACAAACTCAAGGCTCATCACCTGATTCGTCTATTCTACCTGATATCTTTCCATCAATTACTCGGCAGCACTGTCGATGTGGTGAAGACGTTCCGATACCGACGCAGCCGACGGGTCGCAAATTCTTCGACCACTTGTAGTCACGACTTTCAGACTCTTCACCTGGGTCGACTATTCTACTAGTAGTATCTTCCCATCTCTTACTGACATCGACATGTCATTAATCCTCTTCGTAGATCGATTGTGACTGTTAGGAGGGGGTGTTGTCGCGTGGGTGAAAACTCTGCACGGCGGCTTTCCTGATCACGCAACGTCCTAACATCGTTCGAACTGCGTCGGATTGAGATCTCTTGGCCCTTCTGACTTCTATTCGGAACAGAATAGAATCAAAAGGTTCGTAGCCGGCACCACGTACAGGTGAATCTCGTTGCCAGCCAAAAAAAGAAAGAAAAAAAAAACGTAAAAATCTCCGTAATAATGGATAGCAAGTAATAAATATCCCAATTAAGCTGGCTATTTCTCTCTTTGACTTGAATAGTATTCGGAACAGGGGGTTGAAATGGATAATGAACGATTCAGAACCCATTCATTCCCTTCGCCACCCATCGTTCCTCCCCCCCGTTCAAACGCAATCTCTACTCCGTACCACCACCTCCCTCCCTTCCAGCAAACCTTTCTTCCCTTCCCACTCCCACTTCCCACTCCCACTCCCACTCCCACTCCCACTCCCACTCCCACTCCCACTCCCACTCCCACTCCCACTCCCCACTCCCACTCATACTCAAAAAAACCAAAAAAAGACATCACACGAAATTCCGATCTATAAGCCCTGCCTTACTCTATAGTAAAAAAAAATACATACGAGAGGTTGGTTCAAAAGGTGGTGTTTTTTCTTTTCTGAATAAACCTAGGGGGAAAGAAAAAGGGATGGGTTGGTGCGGGGGTTTTTTTTTGGGGCGGAAGAAGGGGGGGAAGGGGGGGGGGAGGGATGGGGATGGGGATTGGGGGGGGGGGATAGGAAAGGTTAGAGGGGAGATGGGAGATGTCAAGTACGTGTCGTTTGAAGTAGTAGGTTAGAGAGCGGAATCTGCTGTTGGGGAATAGATTCGCGTGGTGTTCGAGGTTGGGCGCGAGGATAACTGTCGATGCCCGCCCGTGGCAAGAATTTTGCCTGTGAGTAGGTTCTGGGTTGAGAAGCCGGGCGCTGTCATGTGTAATATCATCTTTGAGCATATACGTGGTCGTTGTGTATGTACGCTTCGTTAACGCACGAGGTCTCGTTTGGGCCGTGTAGTCGTTTCTTCATGTGCAGCCGTGGTACAAAGCCACCCAGCGCCCATCCCTCATTTCAGACAACAGCCCCCTCCCCATTTTCTCTGGCAACAACCCTCCTCCTCGCGGTTCCAACCCCCGCAACCCCCCTCTCCTGATTCCGCCCCAACCACGGCTTCCTCGCCTCCCCCAGCACCTTCTTCCCAACAAAATACACCACCAACCCGCCAATTATGCACACAAACGCAATCGGATACATCCAATGGATGCTCAATCCAAACACCTTGACCCCAATAATCACGCCCCAAAAGTTGCCAGTGAGTAAGCTGATGTTGAAGAATGCCGCCGAGGCGAGTCGGAACATCAGGGGCGCGAGGGAGTAGAAGAGGGTGAGGCAGAGAGTGTAGCCGACTAGGTAGCCGCCGACGGGGCGGTTCCAGGTTGCGGAGCGGAAGGAGGCGCGGTCGAAGATGCCGGCTTGGGTGCCGTTGATGAGCATGCCCCAGAATCCAAGTTGGCCAACAACCTCGTACAGCGGTCTCTTGCTGACCAAAAACTCTTCCACCACATTGCTTATGCCGTAGAACGTAGCGCCGAGGAGGGCAAAAAGGTCTCCTTTGATTTGGTTCCCGCGTGAGATTGAACCGCCGTTTGCGCCCGTTAGGTGATCACTGGCGAGCAGGATCCCCATGCCGCCGACGCAGATGAAGATGCCGAGGACTTGTGTGGGATGGTAGCGGACGTGGAGGAAGAGAAAGGAGACGGTGACGACGAGGACGATGGCCCAGAAGTTGATGAGTTGGGCGGAGAGGATGGTGGTGTAGCGGTAGGCGAGGACGGTGAAGTAGTTGCCTTCGACGTCGAGAAAAGAGAGGATGAGGTCTGTGTTCGCGACGGGGATTAGATTGGTTGGTTTGGGAAGGGGAAGTGGAGCATTGGGGGTGATGTTACATTTCCAACCGTCTTTGAGGAGAAAGCGGGCATAGCCTTTGAAGCCATAGCGGTAAATGGTGTACGAAGTGTATATTATGTTAAGGAGAACATAGTTGAAGAAGGTTTGGAAGGCGGGGATAGAGGTGCCTTGGACGACAAGGAGGCCAGAGAAGGTATTGGTAGCGGTAATACAAAGGGCAAGGATTTGACTGTGTTTTGTTCGTCAGCAACAATATCCACGTCAATAGGGGTTCACGGAACAGCTCATACCCAAGCAGTAGCACAAGATAAAAGTCCCTAGTCTGGAGATACGCAAACCATCCCTTCTTGCTCTCATCAATCTCCTCCACCGTAACCTCCGCGCTTCTCCATGCATCACCTCCATTGGGAAGGTCTACCACTTCCGGAGCACCATGAACAGGCGCCGCAATACTTGAGGGCGAGCCCTTGGTCTCACCGGCGGAAACATTATTTGCGACTGCCGTTTTGCCATTCTCGCCATTGTGGGTGTCCATAGGTGGGGACAGAGAGCGAACAAGCGGGGGTAAAAAGCCCGACGAATCGGACACCCTGGGGGAGCTTTCGTATGCTGAATGAGCGCAAAGACTCCCGAAGTCGCTCACTGCGTCGATTGCGTGAACCCAATGTCAATCGGCCGATAAGACGGAGTGGAGAGGGAAAGATTCTGCTTCTTGCATGATCATTGTGGGTTTGCCCCAATCCGGTCTTGGCACTTCTTCTTTGGGAGTTCCGTCGTGCAGGGCGGAAAAGGGTCGTTCCGGGATCGTTCCGTCATTTCCAGGGAAGCAAGGTAAATTTACTAAAGTATCCCATCCACGCCATCCCACTCATCCTGCACGAAAGCAACCGAATATGTCCGCCCTTTGGGTTCGATCTGCGCATGGGAATCTGGGAAGAGTGGGATGGAGTGGGATGTTGCGTATATGTTCCATGCAAACATACGGGGATGCCGTGCATGAACCGTCAGGGGGTTGACATGCGCGTTGCATGTACGCATTTGCACAGCGACGACACACATGAAGATCGTATGAAGATTAAGTCATTACATTGGATGATGCGAGAACATCACACCCAAATCAAAAGCCGAAATTGCAGTCTGAGATAAAGGATGCAATGTTCGCATGAATTTGCGATATGGCTGCCAAGATGACCAGATCAAGGAATTCCAAACCAACTTTCATATTAGAGGGGGCCGGACCTTCCGCAGGTTCCATCATGTAGGGTTCATGCGGCAACTGCTCCCATTCAATAGAAAAACTGTCAAAGACTCGATCGTCATCTGGTGTATGCGATGCAAGGCATCACGCAAGCGAAACAGGGTTGAGTGGTCAAAAAGTCTTTTCGTCGTATTTCCCAAAGGGTGCACCACCAACTCGTGTGAAACAAACGACGACCCGCACGTCGTACTCCGCTCGTCCAACAAAAGAAATATTCGATGCTCCAAAGGAGTGTTCTTGTGCTCAGGCAACAATGTGTATCTGGTATAACCTGACCCAGTTCTTCGCCAAAGCACCCACTAGGAAAGTATGTCCGTGGCCACCACCGACCAAAACCCAGATCCCAAGTCCCAAAGTCTATAGCAATGTATCGAGTGCTCCAAGCCCAAATCCTATAACACAGTGTAACCGAATTGAATGATAGACCGTAATGGGTTGTTGTGCGATTTAGTGGGCAGAGATGGCGGTAGACTTTCCGAATTTGCCCATACCCCAACTTCGTTTCTTGGGCTGCTTGGGAGTCACAGCGGCGGTAACAGCTTGTGGGGTCATGCGTTGAGGGGGCCTATCGAGCATGGGCGCTTCGCCGACTCTGCGAGTACGGTCCTTGTGCAGATTCTCGCAGGCGGTGAGTTGCGGCTCCCTCCGGGCTTGCAAAGGCATCTCAACCAATTCTATCTTCGTTAACGACATGTCCGATGCAACGTAGGAATGGAGACTATGAATGCTTACGGGAGGAAGAGGATGAAGTCGAGTGGTCTGAATGAGTTGGTGAGACCGCTGCAGGGCCTGTTAGTCGGTGTAGATTATGGATTTTCAGATACGGCAGGCTTACCATGACTGGCCAATGGGCTGGGTTGATAGTCTGGCTTGCCAATGAACGACTTCCGCGTTTCGATCATGGCTGGTGTCGTGATCCCGCTCATGCCATAGTTCCCGAAGCTGTTGTGGTGCGACCAATCTGACCCGTTGTAGCTGTTGCTTCGATTTCCAGCAAAGTTGGCACTGCTGTTGCGGGTCAACGGGTTTTGGCTCCGTCGCTTGTGTGATTCTCGGATGGCAGTGCGATCTTCTTCTCGGAAACTGAACGGAGCACCAGAGAGTGCGTCGGCAGCAGCATGCGTGGGAATATGCTTGTAAGGCTGGGGCTTGTCGACATTCTCTGCCGGCGTCTTTTGAGCTTCTGCGTTTTTATGCTCTTTGGCGGCCTTCTTGGCGCCCTTGATTTTGGAGAAGATGGACATTGTTCTTGCTTGAATTGGTGGAAATCAGGAGTAGACAAGAAAACGGATATGGAGTTTGAAGATTATAAACCGAAGAGAGAAGGTTGCGGGTTTTTGGGTTTCGTATCTCGTTAGTAGTGAGCTCTGAAAGCCGGTACGGCTGAAGATCGTTACCCCTCTTGGTGTGTAAGAACAACCTAGCAGCGGATCCCAACGTCTTTGGTAGGTAATTTTCCTGAGGGCGGAACCGAGCGGGAGATCGGAGTTGTTTCCCTGAGGGCCACAATAGTGATGGTGATGGTGATGGTGATGGCGATAGTGGTCGTGATGATGACGATGACAATGGAGGAGAAGAAGATTGGTCTGTAAAAGGATACAGAGGAAAAGAACTTAGCCTTGCTCGGGTAGGATCGAAGATGGTCTTGAAGGCCTACGAAACTAGAAATGCACGAGAGGGGATCTGAGAGATACTAAATAAAGGCTACCATTTGCCTTTATCTTTTTCGGCCTTTGCGCAGCCCAGGCGAGCCAGGCCATCTGCATTCCCGCTCCTGTATGATAACTGGGGGCATGCCAGCTTACGGAGCATCCAGCACATGCCACCAACCAGACCCGGGCTTCGGTGGGCGATGCGAGACCGAGCGAGACTGAGCGAGACTGATTGTGCCCTACCGAATCGGCCGGATTTCATGGGATGCCATTCCGAATGAGCGGATGCACGCAGGGGTTCGTGGACGATTCGTTGTCGTGGCGGTGCTTAGCGCCCCTGTCCTATGCTGCATCGAGATGATTGACATGAGGCAGCCCTTGCAAGACCCTCCGAACTGGGTCTTCCCCCTGGCTCGCTTGCGGCAGGCTTGGGGGGTTACCTAGTGAGGATTAGTGAATGGATAAGTCGGTTTGTCTTTGCGTGTCTTGTAAGAAACTGAGACACGCTAGGTAGAATATCCGCATTAGCGCGGAAGAAAACATCACCACATGGGAAATTGTTGGATGTTGTTTATTTCCAGGCGAGCACGGCTTCCGTCCATTTGGGGTTGAGGGTTTATCGAAACACAGAAAACCGGTATTTGTAGCGACAACAGCCCTGATAGTAGTTCATATACAGTAAAAGCATGTTGAACGAGTACTTTCCGTGGCCATCGCCCCAGTCGCTGCAGAGTGGGGTTCTCGGCCTTGCTTGGACCTTGGCATCATTGAACCCGAGTCGCCGTGGACCCTTGGTCTGCATGCGCGAGTAAGGATGCCCCCAAGTGAAAATCTGGAGATCCAAAGAAGAGCATGCAGAACCCGCCAACCCGCCGAAGCGGTACTTCCGGCAAAAGATATCTACTTGTGCAGAGAACTGGGCTTGACCCCGTGGACTTTAGAGGCTGTCTGTAACGTGGTAGAAGGCGTTCAATTTATTCGATTATTCGGTTATGGAATGTTGCGGATCTCTCGGATTCGCAAGTGCACTAGTGGTGCAATAATTGTTCCAATCGATATCGAAAAAGCCAAAAGGCCGCGAGGAGCGAGACCACCTCGGATCATATGATTCATATCATATCATACTTCGGTCTTCGGCGATCTTGTGCATAAGGGAAGATACTTTATGACTTCACTCCTCCATGCAACAAGGTTGCCCACTAATCCCGAAAGGGCTCCACAGGAGGTTTACTTCGATAGCCTGCTCGAAGTTCTCTGATCCTGCATGTCTGGAATCGACTTGGCCACCGAGGAGTGCCATGTCGTGTGGGGACTTATCCATTTACCCGTCAGTTATACGGCCCACCCTAAATATAGCATACAATCACCACCACTAGTAAGGGTGTTCGGATAGTTAATAAGCACAGAACATTGTTTTACCTCATCTCAATACCCCTCAATACCTTAAGTCTCGAAGCTCCCCTACAGTTCTATTGACTTTCAAAATGCCCCCACGAGGTTGCGAGTTTGACATTGCAGAAGAGCTGGATACCGTACCTGTTACACTACAAAAGGAGGTTAACAAGATAGATAGTAGTAAATACATCGAACGAAGGTTGAAAATAGAAAAGGGGTTACAGCCTTCTTCTGACTGGCTCGGCGAGTCGGGCTTAATACTTTAAACACTAGTTCCCGTACCCATAAAGGTTAAGCTTCTACCATTATAGGTTTAGCTGTAGATCTGGAGGTGGGCCGTATAACTGACGGGTAAATGGATAGATACTGTACGCCATGAGACAGGACATACATCTACAACTTGTACCCAGCTGACTTCGCCATGGTGATCTTTACACGCGAGGTGATAATTCGTGGCATTGACGGTCAGAGACCGAGGGAACGCTGAAGCACGTACTGCAGGTTTTTCGAGTTGCTGCCCTCATTCGGCAGAGATAAGAAGATCATGCTTCTGGATTAAAACAAACTTCTGATAACGCTCGAACGAATAGGAAGCCACGCCAGATTGCGCGAAGCCAGATTCTACGATTCCAAATTCTGGAAAGAGATTGCGTACTATCAGCCTCATACCTAATCGTCGACAGAAGAATTACCCAGCTCGATGAGTGCCACATAGCTCAGAACGTCGGGCAGATGTAATTTGTATTCAAGTGTAATCTGGCGACCTGGCGTTTTCGATCATGTCTTACGTGTAGTCCTTCTCCCTCATTGCAGAGAGTCTCTCATCACCCCATGAGGCATGAGGCATGGGGTGGCTGACTGGCATGAGATGGCCAGACCTTCAAGTTTCTTATTTCCACAACTTACAGAGAGACTTTGTACAATCGAACATGGTGTAGAAACGGAGAAATGCAGATACCGATTAGAGGCATCTTAGGAAAGAATATCGTCCGAGTCTTTTAGCCCAAGAACTACTACAGTACTCCTTGAAGTGTGACACGGATTTGGTTATTGTCCAGAGTGCCCTGAAAGAGAAAGTCCCGACAGAAAGGCATACAACGTCAGATGTCAAAATGCTTGAGACTGGATATACCACTACGAGTATGAACTTGGCAATGATGCAAGTCAGGTACAGTAATTGTAAAGCATGTGTTTGGCAGAGCATAGACCACAACACATATATGCAAGCATGTTTGCTACAAGAGTCTCTGTGGGTTACGGCACTGTGTTTTGAGCATTTAGGGTTGAATGTTTTACTGTGGTAGTGTCGAGCAACTGTGAGAGACGATGAAACGGCTCGGTTGATGTTCAACGTCATCTTAGTCATGACTCTCGCCACCGTGGGCGATCAAACACGGCGGCCGATTGTCCTCCAAGTACGTATCCAGTCCGACTATGTTTCAAGACGAGTTTGCAGAGCCTGGTCCGCGATAGGTTTCATGGTCAATCGCATCGGATCTTATTCGACCCAAGAACGACTGTTCTCGGTACCCAAACGGAATATTCAACGGCTGCCGGCCCCTAGAGGCATCAACACCCCTGAGCCTGCAAGCGCAACGCGCGCAGCACACCATCACCACCATCAATATACTACCTCATTCAGATCAACCCACTCAGCTCACACTCTGTGCGGCACTTGTCTTCCATCGGAACGTCGTAGATACGACGCTCTTGCCTTTGGATTTGCCTTGTCAACAGGCTGCTATCGTTATCGCGTGCTCCTTGGCGAAGGCCTTTTTGCGCCTGACGTCTGACCCTTTCGACAACCGCAACGTATCGGCGCATCATCAAAGTCGATCGGTGCAGGTCCGGGCAGTCTAGAAGGGCTTAGGTGATCCAACCCGTGTGCTGAGGGGTGTCACAACCTGCTATGGCCCTGGCCGCGCCGCCACCAAACGACAAGAAACGGGTAAAAGTCTACGAGCTTAGGAACAATGACTGGTTTGATCGAGGAACGGGGTTTTGTACGGGACGCGTCATCAATGTGAGAGAATCCCGCACGCCAAAGGCAGTTTGAGGGCACTCTGTGCTGGTCAACCCCAAGCGGCTGCGCGCGCCTTGTATGAATATTGCTGACCAGGGAAACAGGATGAATCAAAGGTCTACGTCGAGTCAGAAGATCAGCCAGAGCGTATGCTCCTGGAAACTAAGATCTCGAAAGATGATGGATACCAAAAGCAACAGGGTGATCATCATAATATCCGCAATATAGGGGCATTGGCTCACTGTGTACAGACACGCTCATTGTGTGGACTGAGTCGAACGGTACAGATATGGCTTTGAGTTTTCAGGAAGCTGAGGGCTGCGCGGCGATCTGGTAAGACATTGAGCACCATTGCTCCTTCCCATGGTGTTGTCTCAGATTCCACGCTGACTAGCTATTGTGCAGGGATTTCGTAAGCCAAGTACAACAGCACCTACTGACGCTAGGGGGTCCTGGTAGGTCGTTATCATTTGCTTTCCGACCATTGTATCGACAGCGTGCTGATTTGGCCTGCGTTGGCCTGTAGATGATGCTCTATCTGACGATGCCATGGACAACTTCGCCAATCCTCTTATACTACCAAAGCCTGAACTTTCGAATCTGGAGGAAATACTACGTATGATGCGTGCAGTATCATCAACACCACAGGGCCGAGACTCGTTATCAAAATTCGTAATAACAGAGGACTATATTCGAAAGTTGATACCCTTAGTCAGCATGGCGGAGGACCTCGAATCTTTAGAAGACCTACACCATTTGTGTAACATTATGAAGATGCTCATCCTCCTGAATGACACCCAGATCATTGAGCACGTAGTGAGCGATGGCGTGGTTCTTGGTGTGGTGGGTGCGCTAGAATGTAAGTCAAAAAGTCTGAGATTAACGGATGAGTGTGGCTTGACTAACACATCTGTTGCTTAGATGACCCGGATTTTCCTACCCACAAAACCAACCATCGGCGCTATCTCCGAGATCGCTCCCGATATAAAGAAGTAGTACCAATTGCGGACCCTGCGATCAAAAAGAAGATACATGCCACTTGGCGGCTGCAATACCTTAAGGACGTTGTCCTTGCGCGAATCCTTGATGACCCTACATTCTCAGTTCTTAATTCACTCATATTCTTTAATCAGGTCGACATTGTTTCCCATCTGCAAGCGAATACAGCATTCCTCGAAGAACTCTTTGGCATCATCAACTCCCCGAAGGCCGATTCAACTCGCAGAAAGGACGCGATTTCTTTCATACAAACATGCTGTGCCACTGGAAAGAATCTACAGGCCCCTGCGCGGCAGACACTGTACACGAATTTTATTCAGAATGGCCTGTTGCGTGTAATAACATTCGCGCTCTCAAACGAAGACGCATCAATACGGGTTGCGGGGACAGATATCCTTGTAGCCATGATAGATCATGATCCAGGCATGGTAAGAGCCTATATATTCAAGGCAATTGGCGAAAACAAAACTCCCTTGACAGATACCTTGATTGAGCTTCTACTCGTTGAAGTTGACCTTGGCGTTAAGGCTCAAGCTGCGGATGCAATCAAAGTTCTGCTGGAACCGCAGGGAGTTCCTCCACCACAAGATGCCATGGGAAGAGCAAATGGCGACTTTTTGTCCAAGTTACGCGGCACTGCACCCGCTAATTCGCAAACAGAGTCGTTCATTCAGAGTTTCTACGATGTGTCCGCAAATAAGCTTTTCCAACCTCTGAAAGCCCTGGACCAGAGAGAATCACGTACGTTGGGTGCACACACTAGCATCCTTGCTTTCGCCTAGTTTCGAAATGCTGACTTCAAAACGTAGTAGAAGATCTCACTTACCAGGAAGTTTCGCTTTTTCATCATCTGATTGAGATCCTCATGTTCCTCATTCGTTTCCACCAATTCCGGAGTAAATATTTCGTCTTTGCAGAAGGACTTGCAGCGCGTATAGCAAAATTGCTCTCCTGTCCACAAAAGCATCTGAAACTAAGTAAGTTCATCCTAAATTTTTTCAGGCATAGAACATGCTGATATATCTCTAAGCGGCGTTGAAATTCTTCCGATCGTGCTTAGGTATAGGGAAAGAGGATGAAAACTACCTTGGACAAATGACGAAGAGTCACTTGCTCGAACCCATTCTCAACGTTGTTTACGAGACCATGCCACGAGACAATCTTCTCAATTCTGTATGTTTAGAATTCTTCGAATACATCAAGCGAGAGAATGTGAAACCTATGATTCTCTTCCTTGTCGAAAATTACCGGGAGAAGCTTCAGGAGATCACCTATGTCGACACTTTCCAAAACCTGATTCTTCGATATGACCAAATGCAAGCGTTCAATCCAGATATGGATACTACTCTGTTTGGACCCGAAGGCGACACCACGCCCAATCATGTGAAGACCAATGGTAACCAACGATGGCAGGGTGTCAGAGACCTGGATGCTGCGGAAGAGGCGTACTTCAACACGTCTGATGACGAGGACGAGATATCGACCAAGACAAATACACAGACTACAACGCCGTTACTCAACGGATCATCACCCTTGCTCAAGTCTCTTGTTGACTATCCCGATGACGATGAAGACATAATGGACGCAAAAGTCCAGACGCAAGATGAAAAACCTCTTCACTCCGAAAATGAGCAAACAACCAGAAACAGTGACGGCTCGACCTCACCTGGGACTAGACCCTCGATACCACAAACGCCCCCGCCGGAAAGACTCTCTGAAAAACGAAGAAGAGAAGAAGACGATGAAGAGGACGAGCTTGGTAAGCTTTCACATACGAAACGGCGTAGTTCGTCGTTCTCGTCGACTGGTAGTACGAATAGCAGTACTGGGACCCCTAACAACATTCTTCGACGGAAAAAGGGCTTTGCCTCGAACAACAAAGACTCGCCTACTGGCAGTAAAAAGATAGAGATTTCTCTTACCGTGAAAAGCCCTGGAGAAACCGATCAAAAACGGGATGAAGGGGGTTGATTGGCAATGGAGTTCTGGTTCAACGAAGCGGGCGTTCGGGTATCTACTCACAGGAGGTAATTGGGAGCATTCGACGCCTATGAACATAAATGAGCACCTGTACCATAGTACTGTTACTTGACCATATAGTAGCGACAGACAGGCTACATATTCTAGAGCTTAATGAGGCTCTGGCATCGTATCGTTAGCTCACCATCTGAAGTGTAATCTGCCATGTTTGAAGAACACCAAGCAATAAATACTCGTAGTAGGATCATCGCTGAATTAATAAGGTTCTTAGATCGTTCCCTAGAATTTGATATAGTCACTTTGAGCATGCTTCCTTCTTGGCTGACCTCAGCTCCGGAGGCCTAGAGGTAGGGCTGCTCAGCCTTTCCCGCAGGATAGTGAGCCTGCGCCGCTGCGGGCTCGGCTTTAGCGTGTATTGCTGGCAGTGGCAGTCCAAGAGCACGCAGTATCCACTACGTAGACTCCAAACGGTGCCATGACAATCGATGGTCGCATCTAATGGGAGACTCGTCGAACTCATGTCATCATCCTGAAAGACTTCTTCAATCTAATGCGCGCTTGAATTCCTTGTCACGTCAGCCACATGTTGCATGTCCCCAGCTCGGCTACGCCCCAACCTCGAGCATGACCGGAGCGTCTGCAGGATAAGAAAACAAGCGACTGGCTGCATCCTGCAATGTTACCTTAGCCTAAGGTATTTGACGTACGTCTCACAGTATCGCGGAGTCAAGAGGAAGGTATAGTAGCGGAAGAATTCCCCGTCTTCAACCCGAGAACACCAAAGCTTCCGCACTGCAAGCTCGCGCGCTCTGCTCAGTGTTGCCGATCCATTGCCAAGGTTACAGTGCAGTCTAGCTATACTATTCTCACATCCCACGAAGTGTTCAACTATATCTTTCCCTTGGTTGATTGCAAAACAAACCGATATGGCTTATTACCAAAGCGGCCGCCGTCAACAAGGCCAGCGAAATAATCTTCAAGATTCCCCGACATTGCCGTCGGAACACGGGGCTTTCGACCCGTCGCAACCTGGTCAGAATGCGTACATGCGAAGAGCGCCGAGCTTCGATCAAGGAGATGATACTCGGTATCCGGAAGAGGTGAACGGGAATTTGGAAGAGCGTGCTTATGGGAGAGGTGGGCACGGAAGGCATAGCAGTGCCTCGATACAGAATGAAGAGCTATTCATGGGATCACCAAATTCACCGGCCTCGAATCGATCAGCTTCGTACGTTTCAGGCGCGGGCGGGTATCAGCATCAGCCTATTCCTGGCATTGCACCGAGCACCCAACCTTCTTACAATCCGCAACAGTATGGGATACAGCAGCCACAGTACCATTCACAGCAGCCCTTCAGTGGTGTTAATAGTAGTCCCAGCGCTGCATACCAGCCTTACATACCAGCAGCATACCAACCATCAGCAACCCAGCTTCGGGCTAGCTACGTAGGTCAGTCTTACGGACAACAGCCACAGAGTTACTCCATCCCTTCGACATATCCATCCCCCAATAACGCTCCTCCTCCTCCACCACAGCGACCATATGAACAACGTTACAGTAGTCAGATATCACCCCAAATAGGAACAACCCCACATGTCCAACCAACGAATGCCCGGCGCGAGTACCCTTATCGACAACCACCGCTTCCCTCTTTACCTAGCTCGGCTCCTATTACTTCAGGAACTGGATATACTCCACCCGCACCCCCGCCCCCGCCATTCTCTCCTGGTCGCGATGCTTTTCCATCTAACGCTCCGTCGAGACCATTGCCTCAAAACTATTCACATGCTGGACCCACTTCTCAATGCGCTCAACATTCATCTTTAAATCGATCTTCGCCGTCACAAAACTCTTTACCACCTCTACCGTCCCGAATTCCATCAAACGGCCTGAATTCTCCGCTTCTTCGATTAGACAACTCCTTACCACCAACGCCTGGGACGCCCGGTCCAACACCTCCTCAGCATTCGCCCCAGCGTACAAACACGACAGGAAGGCATCCTCAGGCCAGGCCTCTACCGGGACCTCCACCTGAGCCTGCCTTGTCTTCGGACTATTTTGGGGATCCCAACGATTATCTTGCCAACGACAGTTATAATCAAGAGCCTCGTTATGAAGATCTAATGAAAGAGGTTGAGGCGGCTGTTATGGGAAGAGCTCCGACTTCAAGCTCTCGGCGAAGTCCATTGGGAGAAATCAGCGCTCAGGCGCTAATGTACGAAGAGCAAGAGCTCCATCAGCCACGCTCTGGAGAACCTGTAAGCCCCAACACAGGCCATACGCACACGAACGGACACATGAATGTTCCGGAAACAAATGCGTATGTGGAGTACGACGACAGCGACTCGAGTGATGCAGAAGCGGAAGCTGGCCTAGTTGCTATGCACTTAGCTGACGAGCAAGATGCAGCAGAAGAAGCCCGAAGACACAGCGGTGCTGAACCTGTACGCGGGCCATACCATTCTCGGCAGAGCTCGAGACTTGAGGTACCGCCTGCAGAGATGAGTGATAGTAGCGAGGTTCCTGTCGATATGGATTCGTATGGTGGCGGCTTTTCAGGCCACGTTCATTACGGTGATCAGAGCTTGTCGAATCCAAGTAGCCAAGCGAATCTGAGCGAGCTGGACGATTCCCGACGCTTTTTGCCAACGCCCAGTTCTTCACAGCGTTCTCAAAGGTCAAGTGATGAACAAGGAGCGTACAGGGGTATGTATGATTACTCAATACCTAATCAAGATGATATACATCCATTTCCACCTACGCTTGGTGCCCGCGTTGACACCGGTGGCACCGGAGGTCTCTCAGAGCCAAGTCCGCATCCACGCAGACTAAGCTTCGAGGACGGCGACGAAGCGGCGCTAGTAGAACCCGAGGGAGGCCAGAGTCCTGGCGGAGGAATGCCGGACATGTTCTTCCACCCAGGGGTAGGTACCAACCGACCACTACCTTCAGCGCCTGCAAGTAGAAATCGGGTACCACAACTGATGCCGGCCGGTACTTACCAGCATCCTGGGAGACCTCAGCCGTACGATCCTTACGTTCGCCCTACGTATCCACCAGCTCCAGATGCCTACGATCAATTACTTAGCCCGTCTGGGACCCCTGTACCAAGGTCTTCCTCTTTAGTCAGTCATGGCAGTACTCCACATACTGTACCACCGATACGTTCGAAAACAGATGCAGACCGGGCCAGAATCCTGAAGCAGCAGCAGCAGGGCAATCGAACAGCTTCAATTTATGGCTCGGATGCCACACCTGATGCGTCTCTAGCTCATAGCGCAGAACTTCTTGGTCTTCCAGAGATACCAGCAGGGAAGCGCAAGAGGTTCAATCCAGCCAAGCTGTCGTCGAACGATTTCAAGAAATGTCCTGAGCCGTGGGCATTGAGCTCAATCGTGGGATGGATCAAGGACATGAGCGAAGGCGAGGCTGATCTCAAGGAACACGCAATCATTGACGGAATTGTAGCGCTCTTCACCCACAAGGTGCCGACGATGAACACAGCCGATGCCGAGACGCTTGGCGCTCGAGTAGTAAAAGCCATGTTTGACTCGGGTACATTGCAGAAAGAGGAAGAATGGGTTAAATTCGGGGCTGCGACTATGTCTGGTGTACTTTTCCAGCTGACTGGTACTGGCTGCTACTCACCCCGATTACATAGCTTTACGCTGCCGGGAAGATGCTATGCCCACCACTGTATGAGGACGCTAAAGAAGATCAACTTGCAGACTCAAATTTTGGAGCCTCAACGCAAGGTCGAAGATTGGGCCACTTTCTATAAGGTATCGAAAGCGGATATTGAAGACATCAACAAGAAAGAAGTTGAACGACAGAACATTCTACACGAGGTTGTCACAACGGAAGACCTATACATGGATCAGCTTAACGTCCTCAGAATACTATACAGAGATGAGCTAGGCAAATGGCAGCCGCCAATCATTACGCCGAAGAGGAAAGAAAGTTTTCTTCGTGATGTATTTGGAAAGGTCGATACGGTCAAGCAGGTCAATGAGGACTACTTACTTGCGCAACTTAAGTACCGCCAACAGGAGCAAGGCCCTTGGATAGTAGGCTTTAGTGACATTTTCCGGGAGTGGATTCGGAAGGCTAAAAGTGCTTACGTTGAATATGCCACCAGCTTTCCGAACGCGACCTTTCTAATCCGTCAAGAGGCTGAGCGCAACATCCTCTTCCGGCAGTTCCTCGATCAAATGAGAGAAAATGAGCGCTCAAAGCGATTGGGCTGGGATACTTATCTGAAAGCTCCGATCACAAGGCTTCAACGCTATGGTCTACTCCTCTCAACTGTGCAAAAGAATATGCTTCATGACTCCGATGAAAAAAGTAACCTACAGACAGCGATCGATGAGATCAAGGCGGTAACGATGGAGTGTGATGCCCGCGTTGCCGATATGGCGAAGAATGTCGACTTGTCGGAACTCCAAAATAAGCTAGTCTTGAGACCAGGCATGGAGAAAGTTCACTTGAATCTAACGCATCTAGGAAGGGAGATCATGTTCAAGGGAGATTTACAGCGGTCGGGCAACAATAAGTTTACATGGCTGGAGACTCATGCTATACTATTCGATCACTACCTGGTACTGGCTAAGACGGTATCTCAAAGAGATGCCGCTGGTGGTCTGAAATACCAGAAATATGATGTCTCGAAGCTGCCTATCCCGATGGACCTGCTTGTTCTTGAGAGCGTCAACGATGATCCAGTAGTAAAGTCTTCTGTAAGGGGAATTGGACCTGTTACGACGGTCACTCGACCTTCACTTGCCAACCAAAATGGCTCAAGCGCCAGTACTCTCACGCATACTGCCACTTCTAATACCCTTGCTACCGTCAACACTAACGGCTCAGGTAAGACTCTCGTTGCCACCACTATACTTGATGGTCCGAAAGATGAAAAGGTCATGTTTCCTTTCCGAATAAAACATCTTGGAAAATCCGACGTTTACACGCTGTATGCACCGACTGCGCAGAATAGGCAGGATTGGTGTGAAAAGATCGTCGAGGCAAAGACTAAGCATGCGGCTTCTCTGTTTGAGCAAAATGCGGAGCCGTTTCGCTTGAGGGTTGTGGCGGACACGGCGTTCGCCTACGATGCGATGTCTGGAGGGCCAAAGAGTATAGTCATCAGTGGGACTCCGCTCGATCGTGCCATCCGAGAAGTCGAGTGTAAATTTGATGGGCAGACGAGGCCGGGACCAGTATGCAGGGCTCAAGTAAATTGTGCTACCGCTTTTAATCAGCCATACGGCAACCCTATGCTCGCAGTCGGAACAGATTACGGCGTATATATATCCAACTATAGCAACCCTCGAGGTTGGACACGGGTAAGTCTTTTCCCACCCACTAACTCTCTCAAGTATCAAGACTAAACCGCATTTCCCCAGGCAATCTCTACGTCCCGCGTAACTCAAATCGCCGTCCTCGAAGAATTCTCCCTCTTCGTCATCCTCGCCGACAAATCCCTCGTAGCTTACCACCTGGACTCCGTCTGCCCTGTCTCCGGCACCGCCCCGGCTCCCCACACCAACTCCGAATCCTCCTCCCGCCGCGCGCCGCAGAAACTCTCCGGCGCCCGTGATGTCGGTTTCTTCGCCACCGGCCGCATGAAAGACCGCACCCTCGTCTTTTACAAAAAGCGCGAGGGCATTTCCTCGACCTTCAAGGTGCTGGAGCCCGTGTATCAGAAATCCTCGGGGACGTCGAGAGGGAGATTCGGCATCAGAAAAGGCACGACAGAGTTCTTCCGCGATTTCGACGACTTTTACATCCCGTGCGAAAGCTACGCCATCAACCTCTTCCACTCCAGCCTCGCCATCGCCACGGCCCGCGGCATCGAAGTTATGACCTTGGACAAAAAAGTCCCCTTCAGCATCCCCGACCTCAAACCCCCGGACTGCGCCTCCATCGCCCAGCGCATCCGCGACCAGAGACCCCTGGGCATGTTCCGCCTCTCGGAGTCGGAGTTCCTGCTCGTCTTTGAGGAGGTCGGTATCTACGTTAACAAGCACGGCGATGTCAGCAGAGCGGTGGTCATGGAGTTTGTCGGCCGCGCGCGGCAGGCCGTGTTGTACGGGGGCATGTATCTTGTGCTTGTGGATCACGGGGGCGGGTTTGTGGAGGTGCGGAATGCGGTTAATGGACGCTTGAGGCAGGTCGTTAGCGGCAGGGATGTGAGGCTGTTGGACGAGGGCGTGGGTGGGGGCGGGACGGTGAAGATTTGTATGCAGCATCCGGAGTGGGAGCGTGGGCAGGTGGTTGTCGAGATGATTGTCAATGAAGGCTTGAAGGAGTGAGGGGTGGGTTGGTTGCTTGAGGGGATTGATTGGGAGAAAGGGATATAGGAGGAAAGACATATGGGTGAATTCTTTTGTTGCTATAATCGGCGTGCGATTCGCCGCGATGAATCGATGAGCCATGGTTTGGTCTATCCATCGGGCGTTGGGGCGTCACTGGATTACATAGTCGTCCCCTGGATCTTGGCTTGGTGTTCCCAATGTTCGACGGTTTTTGAGGCAGGAGTTTAGGAGCTTCTTCCGACTATCTGGGGGGGGAAATTCGTTGGGCCTTGAGGCAACGGATCGATATCTGGCTATATAATACGGCCGTTTCCCGAAGGGAAAGGTCTCTCTCTCTGTAAATCGAGAAATAATCGGAGAATTGGAGTCTTTTTTTTTTCTCTCCCTTTTTTCAAGTATCCCATTTCTATGTAGGTTACCTGTATGATGTAAGTTCTTCATTGGTTCTGTGTTTAGGAGAGCTAGTCCGAGCGATTGGTTTTTTGGTATGGTGATTTCACAGAAAGTTGGGTGTCTATCATGCAGACAGAGAGTTATGATATCAACTCATGGTTGGGTTGTAATGAACGTGAAAATTCAAATCAGTGAGTGAGTGACCTTGATGTTAGACTACAGGTCTATTTCATCATGTTAACTTGCATGGGATAATAGATGATGTTCCTGGTTGGTTTCGTAGATATGTAGTGATTTATGGCTGGAAAGCTGCAAGGGATTACTGGAGTGTCTGGAAGACGGGCTATTCGCTCGGTGATATTCTAATTTCTCCTTGTGCTTGTCTCTTGACAGCGGATACGACTTCGCTCTTAATCGTGAACGAAATACGGAGGCTTGGTGAGATAGGCATACTAGGAAGAGCAGTTACTAAGCATGCTTGTGTAGGATCTCGAGGGGATCTGCCTGTTTTCTAAGACGACGAATTGGCAGCCGAACGGTTTTTTTCCTGGTGCAAGGTCGCCGATGCTTGCCATGGCATAACAATGGTTCATGCTCCGGACGCTTGGGAAAGTCTTTTGGCGTCTCCGCTGGATTTCTCGAAGTGGGATCCTCGCTAAATTAAGGCTCCTCCCGTTGCGCGTTCTCACGGAATGTCAAATTGCAAGGCAGCGGAACCCCCGGGGGACCCTCCGGGGGGTGAGGTGGTCAGTAAGGCGAGCAAGGCTTAGTTCACTGAATTTGAAGCAAGTGCTATGGGAAACAGATTTGTTTTGGGGATTCGACTTCCCAGTCAGTATGGACACATGCCTCCTTCATTAAAGCGATGTCGAGAGTTCTCCGATTGGTGCTTCAGAGATTTCTGAGTCTTGAACTCTTTCCCTTCCATATTCAGTCCCTGATCTGGTCAGCCTACCGATGCTGTGCGGTGGCTGCAGATCGGCAGGTTTGGAGAATCCTTTACGGACTCCTTTTTGGGGCTTGGGGCGGGAGGAACTCACACACTGACAGCGAGAAGTGACGACACCGGAGAAGATCCTTTTGCAGGAGACGCAGAGCGTAAAGTTGTATGGCCCCTATCTAACGTGGTTCTGCCTTTCACCGAGTGAAAAGACCTTGCGGCCCCCAGGTTGATGACAGAGGCTCAGCCTTCCGTTGTAAGCATAGCGGTAACACGTGGGCCTACTGTACGAGTACCTAAATGAAAGAATGAGCCATGCTTTGCTGCCATCGTACGGTACACAGCGCCAGCTCTCGCAAGCATGGCTGTCAAACACCAGGAAAGAGTCCTGTTAGCACGATCAGTTCCGTTAAATCGCTCTTGCCGTGAACGAGACGTGAAGTTCTCTATGTTTCCGGATTTAGGTTGATGCGGTGCTGCAAGATCGCAATTTCCCTCGCTCCTGTTGCTCTATGCCCCTTCGGCCACACTGTTTGAAACAAGTCGTTACACAAATCCTTTGCCAGCTGTAGTAATCGCATATTGCGCCCCGTGTTTGGCTCGTTGGAACTCTCGTTGGAACTCCCCATGATCGAGGCTATGAATGGGGTTGACAGCAAGAAACAGAAGCTTCGCCCTGTAGGAGAATAATCCAAGTCAGCATCGCCAATGATTCGCCACGGCTTTACTAGCGTCCTTCCTAAAGTACCAGCCAGTGCACGCAGCACGCCCATCGTTCTGGCACTCATCTCGAACCCGACCTTTGGAAACCAAACATTAACACTCCGCTCCTATTGGCGTCATTGATACTTCCAAACTACAAGGTAGTCTTTGCCAAGGCGTGTGCATCGTGGTTTCCTCAGCAATCTATTGAACCACGGTCACGACTTCGCAAACCCCCACGGGGGTGAATGAGCGCTTCATACTCAGCACTAGCTATTTGCTCGTAACATTGATTACGGTAGACATCAGCTTCTCTATAGACATTTCAAGTCGTTCACTGCTTTTCGATAGAGTGTATTCACAACATCGACTTTCCAAGGAGTACCCTGGCATCGCACTGTCCTCGGGCACATTCTAGGCTCTTGACGAGTTGCCGAACAGCAACTCGCAGTCCATTCCCTTGCTAGAAGAGTTATTCTTGGAGTGGAACATAGGTGGGAATACTTGAGAAAGGGGTATCAGAACCCGCCAATATAAACGTTCCTCATCGTGGAATCTCCTCCTAAAACACAGGTGGCCGCTCCACTGGCCGCCGCAGAGGAAGCAGGCTTCGATGGGCATCAGCTTCTACGTACACATGAAGGTGGCCCCCCACCGATGACAAGGGGGAGAACCTCCAAGATGTCGAAGGCGGAAGAGTGTAGCAAACTTACGGTCCAGATGCCCTCAGTTCCTCGACCGTGCTTGGTCAATCAGCACTCAAATTCCTTGCCATCGACGCCTTACCGACAGAGCAGAAAGCTCCCCTTTGACTCTCGTTCGCCGTCTCCCGAGAAAGCACACGTTGACGGCTCTCCAAGGTCTGCGAAGTCTGAGTCGGATAGCGGTCTTCGGTCGCGAGCCATAGGATCCTTGGTAGTCGGGTGCAAATATGAGACGGGAATGGCGTTTTCGCGAAGGCGTATACCATATTCTGTTGGTGGCGATCTGCTGGAGAGACCGAAAAGCATACCGAAGAAATTCCTGAACCCTATGGAAGAGAACAAGCTGAGTGGGGACATGAGAGAGCTTTACGACCGAATACTGCCGTCTACCGAAAGCGAAATTAGAAGGGCGAAATTCGTGAAAAAGTTGGAAAAGATCTTGAACGAGCGGTGGCCTCGGGATGAAATCAAGGTCCACGTTTTTGGCTCTTCTGGGAACATGCTCTGTACTAGCGATTCGGATGGTTAGTACGATAGGAGATCCGCAGAGAACATCAACAGGCTGACAGCTGTAGTGGATATATGTATAACCACTCGCATGAAAAAGCTTGAACGAGTATGTGTGTTGGCTGAAGCACTTGCAGAGCGTAGGTGCTCCTATCGCGCCAATAGCACACTGCAACTGACCGTGACATAGATGGGATGGAACGAGTCGTGTGTGTTTCTCATGCAAAGGTTCCGATTGTTAAAGTTTGGGATCCAGAGTTAGAGATAGCCTGTGATATGAACGTCAACAACACCTTAGCATTGGAGAACACACGGATGATCAAGACATACGTAGAAATTGACGAGCGTGTGCGGCCTCTGGCCATGATAATCAAGCATTGGACAAAGCGACGAATTTTAAACGATGCTGGTAGGTTTGGAGATCTTAATGCTATGAGGCGATTCGGGTGCTGAAACTTCATTCTAGCACTTGGTGGTACATTAAGCTCGTACACCTGGATTTGCATGATTTTGAATTTCCTTCAAACCCGGTCCCCGCCAGTCTTGCCCTGCCTCCACAGAAGACCGCATCAGCGCCTTATTGGAAAGGATGGGACACCATCGTCGTTCGCCGATGATCTCATCACCCTTCGTGGCTGGGGCCACAAGAACAAAGAGACACTAGGAGACCTTCTGTTTCATTTCTTCCGAAAGTATGCCTACGAGATTGACTATGAGCGGAACGTCGTGTCAGTACGAGAAGGCCAACTCATCTCTAAACAGGCTAAAGGTTGGCATTTGATGCAAAACAATCGTTTATGCGTTGAAGAACCTTTCAACACCGAGAGAAACCTGGGAAATACGGCCGACGACATTTCTTTCAGAGGCGTGCACATGGAGCTAAGGCGTGCTTTCGAATTAATCTCCAATGCGAAAATTGAAGGATGTGTCGAGCAGTATGCATTTCCAGAAATCGAGGAGAGGATATGGGAAAAGCCGCCACCAAAACCGGCGCCTGTTTTGACTCGGTCTCGGAGCCAATCACAGAGTGGACGGGGTGGTAGAGGTGGGATCACAAACCGAGGAGGTAGACATACGCAACCTCAACATCGTGCAAGGGAACAAGGGCGACGGGCCTCGAGTGCTGCTGCACCCAGCAGATATGTTGGTCCTCAGCTTAGTGTGTCTGGTACTGTCGGTCGAGACCACCCATTACGAGCTTATTACGAGCAGCTCCAACTCCATGACCAGCTCTTCAATGAGTACCAGATTTTGCAAGCTCAAGAACATGAATTACGGTTACTGCAGGCGCAAGCTCAATTGCACGCTCAAGCACAGGCTCAGAGCACACAGCCTACGGCGTCTATATCACACCAGACAACGAGAGAGAACATGAATCGTCCGGCAATGGTTAGCCAGGCGCCTTTGACGGCCCCTCTCCGGAGCGGAAACTTTTACCCTTTTGCCTATCCTTCTGTTCCTGGAACACCATACCCAGGCGTGCACACCAATCCGTCTTCTCCCTCTATGAAGCCTGCCCAGCCGGAATTGAGACGCAGTCTTCAGAGGTCATCTGCGGGAAGCAATCCTTCCAACGCAAACCTAAGATCTCATTCTCAGCCCGCTCGGCCTCTTCCATTCGGCGGCTTAGCTGTGCAAAACCTACAACCGTTTCCTCTCAGTGGCAATGCAATTCAGCAATACCAACAGCTTTATCAGCAACCACTTTATAACCCAGTGGATCTAGGGCAAAACCGGCAGAGGCATCATGATTATTCACATCATCGATCACCAATGTTAGATTCGCAGCTTGAGGAAACTCTACCGAAAGAGTACGTTGGTTATTATGTCCATGACTCTCCACATTCTCGGCTTTATCGCGATGACCCAGCTATAGCACGAATGCCAGGGTACATTGATCTGTCATATCGCTATAAGACCTTGCCGCCGGGTTTCAGTAGATTAAGGCGCAACTCCCGCTCTCCTTCGCCCTCCCCTCCAATACCATTCCGAGACAGATCTCATAGTGTCCGGTCGGCAGCTTCTGCCCCATCCGGCCCTGTCCAACAAGAGAGAGCCCAAGCGCCCGCTCCTGCGACTCGGAGTTCTGGACCTATTATAGTAAACGGGTCTGATGGATGGGGTACGAACGAATATCCAGCGCCGGCCGAGTCTTCATCTCTGGCTACGACTACAAGCGAGGCAACAGCAGGCTCGGATGACCATGCATATGACACTCCGGCTAGCTTTGCGGACATGCCTTATACATCTGAGAATTCTTCGCATGCGCACCCTATGCCACACAAGCACCATGTCATGGACAGTAGACGAAACGCAGATATGGAGTCCTTGATCCGGTTTAGTAAATCCCACACGATCGATGTTCCAAAAGAGCAAGACCGCAATACGTATCTGGAGACGCAGAGCCAGCCTACCAATGGGTTAGGCATTCAGTATGAGGAGACTCTAGCCAAGCAGCAGAGTTCCAGCTTGGAAAAAGTGGCTACACAGGAGAACGTTCGTCAATCAGGTTCAGCGCGCAAGCCGGACAATATGGTAGACAACGTTAAGTTCCAGCACGAGAAGCCTCTGCAGTCTGTTCCGTTACTCTCTCCGGTTCGGGAGGTCAGAACGCCATCGCCTACAGCAAGCAGGCGGCCGAATGGTGTTTCTTCCGGGCTATACACGGGCCGATTTACCGGCCCTCTGAAGCTGCATATTCCTCCTTTCTCGAAAGGAACAAGTGGAAAACAGAAGCAGGGAGACGCTTTGGCACTAAAACCCAACGGCATCTCCTCTGATGCGGTAGAGAGCCCTAAAACTGCCACACAACAACAGAGCAACGGATGGCAGCAACCGACCAAGAAAGGAAAGAGACACAAGTCGAAGAATAGCATGTCACAGCTAACCAATGGCGAACCGCTACCTGCCAATGAAGCTGAAAGGAAAGGGGGGTGAATCTCAGACCAGGAATATTGCTCCACCCAGCGCATGAGGACAGTCTTGCCACTCCACCTGCCGGCTATGTACACTATCGCTCTTCGGCCTCTGCAACATATATAACCTTTCGGGATTTTGCAGGTTCTTGGATTACCGGTGTTGACCCATCGAGACGCAAAAGGCTTGCGTCGAACCCTGCAAATCCCCCCTATCCCTTCCCGTTGTCTCTCGAATTGTGAGGCGTGAGTTAGCCGTGTGATTCTGGGGGAAACTTATGAGTGGCCTGGCGACTTCCAAATGGCGCCATTTTCAGTTGGATGAGTCACCCATGTAGCGTCTTTTACATGTTTCAGCGGTTCCTTGGAGTTACCGAGCAAAAGGTGATGCAAAAAGTGGGTCATTGCAGCGACTGGGAAGGAGGCGTTTTGTCGATAATTGTACTTGCATATGGGTGGTCTTCCCGGTTACTGTTGCACTGCCATAGATGGGGATGATTACGGGCGAGATGAATGAACATCGTTTACATATTATCTTTTTGGTTTACGGACCGTATCATGAGAGTAGCTAATGGGCTTGATAGAGAATAACTTGGAGTATCCACCAGCCGAGCAGAGGCCTCGCAATGGTTGAGCCACTTCCTAAAACTGGTATAGAACATTCGGGAAAAGACTTTAGGCCTGACAGTGAGTCCGTTTTGAGGAGGGTGGTGTGAGTTTATCCCGAGGAACTTCGTTTGAGCGATTTGCAGACCGTGAGGTTCAAGGGTGAGGATTTGGCTCATGGCTGTTTACAGGAATCCAACTAGTCCTTTTTGGGAATTCCCACGGCCCAAGATCGGTAGTTTCTCTGCAACCCGGTCTGTACGACAGGCCGAAATCACGAATCATCCATTGCTAATCTCTACATTCATTTCGTGAATCGCTTCCCAAACACTTACATCAGGCTCGAGTGTTTCGAAAGTGTCGTTTTGGAAGGGTGTTTCGAGGTCTAGGTCTGGGGAACTGTTCCTGTGTTCCCGAATGACTCATGGTGTTTTCAAGATTCTCTACCAAGGTCGATGTATATATAGTGGGACTTCGTATCCACAACGTACCCTGTTCTGCTCTCAATCTTGCTCAGAACTCTTGGCATTCATACTCTCTTAGGCTTTCTTGAAGTTTGAGACCTTTAGAGTCTTCGAGGCCTGGAGGGTCTATATAACAGACAGCGTCCGCACCTCTAATCCCCCATCAATCTCGCCATCGATCCATCTATCCAATCCAGCCCCTCGACGTCCCGACATCCAAACCATCTAAAACATCCACCCACCTCTCCACTCAACCACCTCGACTCACAACCAACATGCCTTTTCCCCTCCTCGCCCTCCCCCGCGAACTCCGCGACATGATCTACATCGACGCCTTCCACCCGCCAATCCAGGGCTACATCACGCCCTACACCTCCTCCATTTCTCCACCCTCCGCCGACGATCTGCTCCCCGTCGCCCTTCTGCGCACCAGCAGGCAGGTAAATGCGGAGGCGAAGGGGGTTTTGGAGAAGTGGAGGCGTGGGGTGGTGGAGAGGAAGAAGAGGGAGTGGGGGTTTGTTGTTAATGGTATGTGCTGTTTGATGGTGGTGTGGGGGGGTGTGGGGTGGGGGCTAATCGGGATGTAGAGATGAGAATGGATGCTTTTGGGGATGGGGATGAGGAGTATGATGATAGGGTGGAGATGGGAGAGAGGTTTGGGAAGGGGTGGGGGATTTTGTGAGGGGTTTGGGGAGTTGGCATATTGGGTGTTTGGGTTTGTTTGGATTGGGTGGATTGGGTGGATTTTGGATAGTGGTATAGTCGTTTGAGTGGATGCTGTGGTTACTGTCATCGGTGTCGATATGGGAAGTTTGTACTGTTCTGGACATGCTGCCAAGTGGATACATGACTTTCATAGCGTGTAATATCTCCAAAATACTGATCCCACTCAACAAGTCCAAGAGCACACCCACTCGCAGTCTAGGGTGGGTGCTGTTCCATCGTTTGGCTGAACTCTTTCTTTCTGTCGAACTTTGGTTCAATACCTTAACATTCCTTTCACTACACACTAGTCGTAACCTGTGGCGATAGGTTTTAGACAGAAAAACGCATTGTCTTACACTTAAGGTCATGTCAGCGACTGAAGCTATGAACTTCCTTACACAATAATCATATGTATTATATCATGTTGTTGGTGTCGCGACAAAATTAGCTCAAGGGCACTAGAACGACGTCGTGGGTGATACTTCGATTGTTGAGATGTTCAGTTCCACTAAGAGGATGAAAATCACCACTTTAAGAGACCACTACTGCTTGAGGTAAAGATATAGATATTTGGCTGCATAGCCACTCCATCTTAGCAGAGGACGCAGAGAATGGAAAGATTGATGAGGATTTATTGGGGTACGGAGTTGAAGGGCGAGGTAGCCGTTAGGAAAGCTATTAAGGACGACGTGGCTTTTCGCTTCGATCAGGCATTTGGATTTCTGAAGAAAGCATCAATACCCAGGAGAAGAGTTGGCTCTTAGCATTTTCTAGGTACATGTCCTGATTATCGTATATTACTGCTCTGATGAAAGCTGTTTTCGAATCCACGAATCATCTTGGCGGTTATGTAACAACCTTCGACGCCATTGACGCTTTTGCCGCTTAACCGCGTTGATCATCCCGACTTGTCGAAAGAGACTTACAGCAGCATAAATACTGGGAATGAGAGACTTGCTTTGTAAAGAGTCTCGTCTTTGACTGCCTGAGAACGTCGGGCTTGTCGTTGCTTCATCTTCCGAATGATCTTTACCAAACCCCGATTTCACTGTGTTGGCTTACCTATTACTGAGGCAAACTGGGTACTTCGAGAAGGTGCTGAGGTCTTGACACTCTCAAGTGGCTTCGCAGCAGATACAATAACTTAATCAACGGTTATGCAGAAACGCTAAGATTAGTGTTGGGGTGCTCTCGAAGGTTTGTGTGGTGAGGCACATGTAAATTCGCATCGGAACAACTGTTGTCTGAAGTCCACGAGTCTGACTACTCCTAAAACGAATAAGGGATAGTACTACTCGGAGGTACGCAATGATTCATGCCAGAATCAGAAGTGCTGTTATTCTGTCGTACATATACGATAAGAACAACATTATTCCTGTTGTGAACCTTGGTGTAGTGGGATAATGTGGCTACTTGAATACGGCTCCACTACGCTCGGCAGACCAACGTAACAGAGTAAAATGCCATTAAGTTGGGTTTTCGTAGGGTCGACACCAAGTTGATCCGAGCTTTTTGCTACTTTGGCGTGGGTTCGATTCTGAGGGTGGGCATCTCTATTTTTCTATTTTTTTTTATCCAATGCCTGACTCTCCATTATGCCATCAACCCTTTACGCATTTACTGTCTACATACAGCAGGAGAGAAGCCCGAAATTGACCGTCTCATCAAGTGCATACATCTGTGATTAAGGAATTTCCTTACTCAACCTGATCATCTCACTTTCTTCCACCACTACCTATCACTACTTTATCTTGTCTGTCGGCCTTCCTCCCTTCTACCTACCACCTTCGGATTTTGTCGTAGTCTCTTTTGATTTACGACCCCATTATTTCGCCAGCTGAGTCTTATAACCGATGCCTCAATTACTATCATAAGTTCTTGATCTTAGAAACCAATGTGGTCCGCTCACTTGGACTCGCTTAAGACGAATGATCTCATCTCACGCCTCACACAACTCGTCTCACGCCTTGATCTTACACCTCACCTCACCTCACCTCACCTCACATCTCACCTCTTCCACCTCACTTCACCGAATTCCTTTGGTATTCTATTCTACCAGTTTTAGCTTCGATAAGACCTAGCCCAGGGGTTGTTTCAAAATAAGATAGAGTGCAAGCCTTACCTGGTGGTTCTAGGTGAGCCGACCCGCTTTATTTTCCCTTGGATGTCAGCAACTAATTTACCCAAGGACCCCTATAAGCGTAACGGAGTCTCGCATTTGACCCAATCTGAAAGCGAAGCCTTGGCTACCGCTTTTGACATATCAAGGCTTCTTTCTCCTTCTCAAGAGGCCGCCAATACAGTACCAATAATGGCTCCCCCTGGTCTAGTCGTACGTCCAAGACAACAGAACAGGCGCGGTCGTCAAACGGATGGCGTAAACGGTCTCTGCCTTGCTTGTTGCGAAAATACAGAAATTGCGGATCTAGTCATCGTCCACGAAGACAGAGTTCTGTACGGACGTGATCATGCTTACTGCAAGGAATGTGTGGTGCTGCTTTTCGAGCTGGCGCTGAAGAATGAATCTGTGTTTCCCCCCAAGTGTTGTCCCCAGTCCAAGCTTGCACTCGACAAGGCGAAAATATTTCTCACACAGGAGATTATCGATGGATACCGTGCGAAAACTGAGGAATACGCGTCGGGAAAGAGGGTGTACTGCAGCGTACCCACTTGTTCAACTTTCATTCCGCGCGATAATCAACAAGATGGCACTGGAGTTTGCCCTATTTGCCTAACGCTGGTGTGTGTTTCATGCGGCCAAACGAGCCATGAGGGACGGTGCCAAGTTGAAGAAGGATTCGCGCTGCTGCTGGAGGAGGCGCGTCAGACGGGTTGGCAAACCTGCAAAGCTTGCTTCCGTATGATTGAACGGAGTGCTGGCTGCAATAAGATCAGGTATAACAGTTGGCCCCTAAATTAGGCCTCCATGCTGACATTCCTTTTAGCTGCATGTGCGGTTCAAAGTTCTGCTACATTTGTGGCAGGCAATGGCGAGAATGTGGTTGTGGAACTTGGGATGAAAAGCTGCTCCTCGAACGCGCAAATACGCTGATCTGTAGCGGCATGCATAAATATATCCAACCCACAGCACCGCCTCCAGAGCATCTCAAGGCTGTTCGCATTTTCCTTCAGGAGCAGCCTATATGCGATGACGAACATCATGAATGGACACGCATCGAAGAAAAATCTACCTGTGAATTATGCGCCTATCCTGCCCCGAGTTTCTACTTCATCTGTATCAACTGCGGGATGATTATGTGCAGGTGGTGCTCACATGGGATGAAGCTTGTCAGTCTGCATAAGAGGGCTCTGTGGCTTGAAGCGCAAAAAATGAAGAAGAAAGGATTGACACGTGCGACAGGCCCCGAACGATTCCGTGGTGCCAGTCGCTGGGCCCACGCTACTGAAATGGAGTACAAGACTTTCACTACAGCATTCAGGTCGAGAACGGACAGATAGTCATAGCCCTTGCGGTAGTACGACTCATCTAGCGGCATACCTTGGCGGTAAAGGAAGAGTCAGTACAGGCAAGACCTCAGGCTCTATGGTTGTCATAGCTGGCCACAAACTATGTAATCGACGCGTGTATCTTCCGTCGGATCTAAATCCTCTCACTGGAGCTGAAAGCTTATGCTGTATACGGAGGCTCTTGCTGGATAAATCTGCTTTTGCTTGAACATTTCAAAGGAGGAACATTTTACAAATAATCAGCTATACTTTCCCCTCAAGCTACAACCTAGCAATCATACCTAGCGAGCTCCAGCGATCTTTCCCAACTCAATCTGGCCACGAAGGCTCCTGCTTGAATCTTTATTCGCAGTAGCAACTTCCAGATAGCTAGCTATACGTTCTACTCGAGCATCAGCCTAGAAACCATACCTCTGAACCTCAACCAAAACCACCCCCCCCCCCATCTAGCCCCCCGACACAAACTCATCTCCAACACACCCACCCATACCTCCAATCAACCCCCAACCTCCAACCCAGCAACCTCACATCTCAACCCCCACCCACTACCCTCTCCCTAACCCAACCCCCCCCCCCTTCCCAAAGACCCATCACACAAACTCACACAGACTCCTCGCAGCTGCTAAACCTTCTCAAAACCCAAACGCCCCCACCCCCCCTCCCTACATCTAGTAGATACAGTAGCTTCTCTGTTCCCAACACTAGTGCCGCCTACGCCCTCTTATCGTATTAATTTGAGGGGGGGTGGGAAGGTGTTGTCGGTTTCTGATGATCGGTAGCTGGCGGGTTTTTTGACTTGTGCCTTTATCTCGGGACAAAATCTTAGTGTATAACCGATCTCGTTGCATCTTTTTGAAAGAGAGATTGTTTAGAGTACTATATACTGGCATCATCAATACTGATTTCACAAGATGCAACGAACTTGATTTTTTTCAAAGTGATTTAGAACGATTTTTGAAAGAGGGGAAATCCCCCTCGCCCCAACTTTTTTTAAAATCTGGATTTTTAGATAAAGAATCTGCGGTGGACAACGCCGTCCTGGTGGGCCATTTTGCCGCGGCTCTCGATTTCTCATTAACGTCGATATTTCCCCTGAGTAGTAGCTGCGCTAGGTTCTCGAGACCGAGATATGATACTATCATTGACTGGGTAAAGGTAATGCCATCTCTTAACAGATAACCCACAACGTGTTTATGCTCGTACCCGAAGAACCATGTCATAAACTTCCACGACCGAGGGTCGCCAACTTGCAATGCTGAGATCAACACCTGCGTTTCATCCGTTGTGTTAGCTGTCTCGGAATGGGAAACCCAGTGTCCAGAAAGTCATGTAGATAGGCGTAATGATCAAATCTGATTGCATTAGGATGAGCGGAGAACCACGAAGCAAGGCTTGATGATTTCGAGCCCTTGAACACTGATTTCCACATTTTCGCACGATTCCGAATCTGTTTCATTTGGCACTTCGATGCCGATCTCTCCATTTATGGCGGCCTCGATTGCTTTTGCTTCAGCATCTATTGCTTTTGCTTTAGCTTCTAATGCTTTTGTTTGAGCATGTGTTGCTTTTTATTGAGCGTCCAATGCTTTGCGAATTAGTGCCTAGTGATACGTTGCCTCACTTTCGTGTACCTCATTATCTGGTGCTCCGTCATTCCCTACTGCATCGTGTTTTACGCTAGATCCTAATATAAAAGGCTCACTCTCGAATACGTCGAAAAGGAGATACGAGATACAGATCTTGGCGAGTATCAAGTTGGAGTCAGCAGGCTGCAGCGAATGCTTCCAATATTCAAGGCTTCTGGTAGACTCGCCTACCGATGTAACCGCAGCTTCCTCGCGGATGAGGTATTCTTTCGCTGTTTGATGGATGAGGAAGATCCTTGAATCAATCACACCGACAAAAAGGCCACACAGGTTTCGTACAGTAGTCCGAAACGATTCTTCGGATTCGAGGTTGAGGTCTTCATACGATCTACTGTCTTCTTTGACTGCTAATGTCACGTTCATTCCTCGCAGACTTAGTGGACGGCGAGCTGCAATTATCATATGAAGACATTCATTTGCCCGTAGACGATGTGTGCTTCCGTATTAGATTGCTGTATAAGCCATCTCAACGGTTTCAGGTAATCTATCAATGATCTCCAGAAGTCTCTTTTCGGTGACTTGCAGTTGTTCAGTAATAACATCAAAGACAAGTTTAAGCCATAGATACGTGCGGTGGGTCACGCTTAGCAGTTTTATCTCAAGCGTCATTCGGACAGGGATGGTAAGGTTTAGTCACTTGCCAATCTCTTGAACCTTGGCTTTAATGACTTTTTCGATCTCCTGACTGATTGACTCTGTTTCCTCTTCCCCTGCAAGACGGACAGTGGGAACGGCGCTAGTTAGAGGTTGAAAGCGTCTTTCTATGTCAACGTACGGCCGGCTGGTGACCAGAAACTTGAGTCTTGCTTATTCGGCTCACGTTTGCGAGGGTTATCGAAGAACCCACGCAAGCGCTCGGTGAGCTCGTGTCTTCTTGGCCATTCACATTCATCGAGAGCGTCCAAGATACAGATAACTTCACCAGCCTCAGGATCTGCAGCAGCCCTCACCAATATTCTCCATAGTAAGTCGAAATGTTTGCATATACTGTTTCCATTCTGCTTGAATTCAGGTAGGGCATGCCTGAGAAGCATCGGTTTTGCTGAGAAAAGTTGATGCAGTAACGCGCAGAGAGCATTCACTACATTCCTCTGATCTGGATTGTCGTCCTTGAAGAAGTAACAGCTAGTACGAAAGGCCGTACAACTTAGCTCGTGATCTACTAGCGATTTAGATAATATGGACTTTCCGCAGCCCGGATCTGCGGATACCCATAACAGACTCTAGCCTTCGCTCTCAAGCCATTGTTTGAAACTAGGATGTACTAAACACCATTCACAGGTCTCATTCATTCGGTCCGGATTCCTGCTTTTGTGTCTTTCATATTCTGATGTGCGAAGTATCTGATGACACTTACGTTCTTCATCAATTTGACGCCATTCTTGATGTCTAGATAGTACATTCCTGTTTGTTTCATCTTGCTCACGGGATATACGGAGTAGCTCTTTCATCATCGCGTCTTGTTCTGCGAGAAAAATCTCTAAGTGTCTTCTTCCGTGTCGTTGGTCCTTGGCGTCGATAATCGGCATGAGCTTCGCACAACTTATGTCTGAGGTCTTGATACTCTCCATAATGCCGTTTCAGAGATCGGCTTCGACGATATTTCTAGCTATCCAAATCGCTGTGTTTCGGTCGAACTGGCAAGCAGCTCTGGCCTCATATTCAAGCACCCACTTGTACAGCTGGACGAGCTCCGGCTTCAAGATCTTGGGTATCAAGGATGTCTTGGTCTCGAAAATAAATCCTCCCGATCTCAGCGTAGCGACGTACAATCTGTGACACAAATTCGAGCCCATCGATTGCGGTAGAATGCTGTTTGTTGTCGTTTACTATCAGCTATAGCCAAGCATATTAGTTTGAATGGTCATGTATGGCTCGCAGGAGTCTGTCGCCAATTCTGAATTATGGTGGACTGAGTCTGAATTTAGAGCTACTTCATCCTACCGGCTCTTTTACAAGGGCTCAGGCTCATCGACTCGAGTTCTCAGACGTGATTCGTATCGTCGGTTTAGGTTGATATGACTGAGCCATTTTGCAGATGTGTTAGGCTTTTCGGATGTAGAATTCTCTGAGCATGTTAAGCTAGCATAAGACTTTCCTGAGGCGCCGGCAAGGCTTCCTGGGATCCAGGATTCTTCTCTTTACTGTTAAAAAGGTCCTCGTCATCTTCAGGCGTGCCATCTCTGCATGCCCATGCATCGACGAATCTCATGGTCTCTCTGTTCCACAGCTTGTTCATGAGCAACAGCCGAATTGGAACCAAGGCGATGATGATGACCGGAAATGCCGGAGCTCCTTTAGTCAGCGTAACGATGAAGATGACGACGGTTACTATGATTTGGACCAGCGTGTAGATATGGACGCCTAGATAGGATTTTACCGCTTTGGGTAATTTGGGGAGTTCGGATGGGGGGGTAAGGAGGTAGAACGTTCGGTAGAGGATGGGACTTGTGATTCTGTCAATAGGTGTATGTCTAGAAGTGAAAACGGGTTCTTACTTTACGGAAAGACTTTGCTCCCCCATGAATAGGAAAAGTCCGGCTAAAACGCTCGTTGGAGTTAGGCCTAGGACGACTTGGAATGGTGGACTGATGAAGACGAAAATTGCTCCAGCGTGTAGGAAGGCACTCCATCGCTGCTCATAGACGCGTTTGACTTCTCTGATTTCGAACTTTTCTTCGCCATCCTCTAACAATCGAACTTCTTCTTTTTCGGTATGCAGTAAGCTCTCCGAATGTAGCGGCGCTTGAGGTAGGAGTCCATTTGCTGGTGGGATGCCTAGCATGCCACAGATAGCGGTAGTGGTACCAAGGAGTACGATGTCCCAAGCAAAGCCGCCAGGCTTTTTTGTACCATATCGATCAATAGTGCAGATAATACTGCTGACCTCGTGATCGAAGAAAAACAAAATAGTGATAATAAGCCCGGGAACAATAGCTGCGAATACCCAGCCGATTGGTAAATGCCAAAACTGCACAAAGAATACAGAACGATCGGGACTTGACGGTTTGAAATGGGTGCTGACTGGCAACACTGATTTATCTAACGCAGCTAATTCTCCAACGTGCGGCATGCCAATGAAGATGATAATACTAATTGCCGCCGCATATTCTGCGAGTCCCATACGAATATAGCGGTGGAATAGCGGCTTCCAGCTTTCGGCGGTGGAGAGAAATATAGCAACGAGCATGGTCCCAATCGCTCCAATAATGGCGTACAGAAAAGCCGCAAAAGACAGGTCACTGTGTGCTCGCTGGAGCTCCTGCACGGCTTTGTGGAAATAGATGATGCTATTAAGTAGGGAGAATATTTCGGTTGAGAAAGTTGTGACGTAGCGCATGGTCCAATCGTGAGCGTTGATTATAGCAAGGATATAATGCATCCATCCAGCATGGATTAGGGACCAAGCCATGAAAGGCAGGAAAGGTACCTAGTTCACAGAATCAGAGAAGTAAGATAAGGACACGTCAGACCACTATCAACCTACATTAAAAGATCCAGTGCATAGAGAATATACGTTCTCAGCCAGTACGGAGAAAGGGCCGGTGACACCAAGAATGGTAAGGGGCTGAATGGAGAATCTATAAATGTAGTGAGCTTACAACAGCCAAGTAATACAGGAGAACCAGTTATACAACTTGCAGAAAGAAATATGGGTAAAGTGCAAAGGTAATCAGCTTGACTCTGGATACAATTTATGCGCGTCCCACGAAAAGAGGAAGGATGTTACGTGGATGCGATGACATGATACCTCGGAGACCAACGAGATCTTGATATACATATATATTGGGCATTGGCAAAGTATTTTTTTGAAAGCATATCTAAGACTCAATAAATGAAAGCAGCCAACAATACTAAGCCCTGAAAGAATGATAGAGGGGAAAACCTACAGCGCAAAAATCACACCACACAATCCCGTACTGAAGACAACTTCGATCGTCCCCCATTGCTTCCCCGTCAGCACATAGAGATCACTCGCAAAGGTGATCCCCGGTAATAAATTGGTGAAGAACACATAGACAGCACTTGCAAAGACCAGTTGATTGAAGACTTTCCAATCGGAGATGTAACGATGCGAAAGGTTTGTGATGTCTTGACGGAGAAGGCGAAAAGGACGTAGAGCGTATGACAGTTTCATCTTCGGGGCGGTCTGGCAGATACCTTATAGCGGTGGAATTATAGGGGTCTTTGTTAGCTGGAACAAGTTCTTGGATGCGTCCCAGAGCAAGCAGACAGTGGTGTTGGTCCAAGCAAGAGAAAGACTTTGGGTGCTTCCATGTTTACTGGCGTAGTCAGTAGTTTGATACGTTGAAGCTTTACCGTGATAGTCGCCGTCATGGCGTTTTTGTTGTCGTTCATTGGCCCGCTTCAGCCGTTGATCCCAAACATCTTTGTGCCGTTTCAAGCCCTAAGTTATAGGTTACTTTAAGGTAGGTTGCTACCGTATGTTTGCATGAGACAAGCTAGGGCTTCTCTTGAACCATTGTTCCATAAGGTAGGTAGTCAGTTGTTCAATAACACCTCAAGCCAGATTGAACCCTCATTACGTCTGAAACTTGTTTGTGTGGAGAGACCTACGAATGGACTAGCGTGGTACACTAGCCCAATTGTAGAACATCCATCTCCCGCGAGAACCTCCATTCTCCCCAATCGTGATCCAGAAATGGTCTCAGCTGCACAGACTTATTCAACATGAATCTACATGACAGCGGCCTCAATGGCATCCTTCATTCCCCGCCGGGTGTTTCCGACCCTCAACTCCCTTCCTCGCTCCTACTTCCTAGGCCATCATGCCGCTGGGCTCACCAAGATGAAGACGATGCTTTCATACATAGACCTGGTCATTGAATGTCGCGACTATCGAGTCCCTCTCACCTCGCGGAACCCGTTATTTGAAGCAAACCTAGGCGGGCGGGAGCGGTTGGTTGTTTATACGAAGCAAGACCTGGGCAGCGCGGGAAAGCCTCGAGACAGAGTTGTAGGTCAAGGATGTCTAAAAGTACAGAGAAAAAGTGTCTTTATTGAACTATTATGCACGTAGAGAGAAGAACTCATTCGACGCTGGCACATGCCATCCTACGTCCTCTTCTCCGATCACAAAGACCTCTCATCCGTCCGCGGCGTTCTCAACTTCGCCCAAGCCCACGCCATCGCCAAAGACTCTCTGACCGGCTCCCGCATGATGGTAGTCGGCATGCCTAATGTAGGCAAATCCTCGCTCCTCAACGCCTTGCGCAATGTCGGAATGCACAAGCGAAAAGTCGCCTTCACCGGCGCACAGCCCGGCGTCACCAGAAAGATCGGCACAACGGTGAAGATCATCGAAGGCACCGAACACGGCGAAGGCGTCTATCTCATCGATACCCCCGGGGTATTCGTGCCCTACGTGCAAAACGCCGAATCCATGCTCAAGCTCGCCCTCTGCGGCAGCGTCAAGGACGCGATTATCGCGCCTACCATCCTAGCAGACTACCTCCTCTTCCACCTGAACCTCTACAACCCCGCCATCTACGCCAAATACTTCCCCCCTACAAACGACATCACGGAATTCCTCAGCGCGCTGGCGATCAAGACCGGGCGGCTGCAGAAAGGGGGAGTGCCGGATCTGGAGGCGGCGGCGCTGTGGATGATTCAGCAGTGGCGGAATGGGTTTTTGGGGCGGTTTGTGCTGGATGAGATTACGCAGGGTGCGTTGGAGGCGGATGTGAGGGGTGTGGAGAGGAGGGGGGGGAGTTTGAGTCAGGCGAGGAGGGCGATGAAGGATATGAGGAAGGAGAAGTCGATGAGTAAACATTTGGATCCTGGTTGAGGGGGTTTGGCATTACGAACATATATATTTCCAATAACTGCGTTCATGGGCAATGATGCTCGTCACGCTTTTCAAAGGTACCTTACAGTCGTACCAGGTAAGAACAAAAGTTCATTTGGTGCAGCTGCAGCACCTAACATCCGCCAGTACTGACGCCCCATTTTTGCAGGGATGTTGTATATCCACTTCAATCCTCACCACCGCCCTCATCCTCACTCTCCTCATTAACATCCTCCCCATCAGCAATAGCCTTCTCCCTCCTCGTCCTTGCCCTCTCCCTCTTCCTTTCTAAAAGCTTCTTCAACCCCTTCGCCCCATTGAACACCCCTCCAGTCCCAGCCCCACACGCCGCGCAAGACGGATTCTTCCTGTAACTCTGCAGCGCGCAGGCCTCGCAGAAGTAGTGCCCGCACTTGGTAATTATGGGATTCGTATACGGCTTTTTACAGATGATGCATGCAAACGGAATGCCCTCTAACGCCGCATCGTCGTCTTCCGAGTCTGCGCTGGTGGGTTGTTTCTGGGGTTTCTTTTTTCCTTTGGTGCCGATCTCCCAGTCTCGGTCCAGCTCCCAGCCTTGCTTGTAGTCCTCACGCGCGTGCAGGAATTTGCAACTGTCGCCGAAGCCGCAGAAGCCGGTTTGTTTGTAGTCTTTGCAGACGTCGGGCGCGAAGTCGGTGACTGTGATTGTTCGGATGTTTGTAGGCGCTTTGACGGGCCCTACTGTTTTGGAGGGGGCATTTGGGTTCTTCTGGATAAAGGACTGGTAGTTCGATGTGCCCTTGTACGTCCCGTCATGTTCAGTCTCTCCCACCGCAGCCGGCAGTGCGCGCGTGGTTCCTAGTAAATCTTTTGCTGCAAACCGGTCTCTACTGCCTTCATCAAACCAATTTGACTGCTTAGTCGCGTCATTGGTGGACTGGATCTGCGAGGATCGGTCGGCAGCGAATTTAGTAGCTTCGAGGTCGCTAGTCGTTTGTTTGGTGGCAGTGTTGGAGATGGCAGTGACTCCCGTAGTCTTTCGGCGGCGTTTGATTTGACGGTCTTGGTCATCTTCTGAAGAGGAGTAGGAGGAGGAATCTGAGGCGGCGGGTGGGGGGGTTGCGGGGCGTTTGCGGAGGTTGGATTTTTTGGGAGCGCGCTTTTTGAAGAGGGGTTGGGCATCCTCGACTGGTGATGCTGAAGCTATGAGTATGTCCATGGCGATCAAGCGGAAGGACTGTTAGTTAGCTAGTTGGGTGCACAGTTACAACAGGTTCGTTGTTGAAGCAAGCTTGATGGTCGAAAAAGTTGATATATGATCGGCGTCAAGATGAATAAGCAATCTCAGGGTTCTGACAGGGGTCTGACACCCCTGAACGCCTTCGACATCCGCCAAGCAACTGCAACTGCCAACTTATCTTGCGTAATCCGTATGGAGGTAAACACTCGAAGCGGCCTATAACCCTACATACGACATCTAATTAAATCAAATCTTGAGATATCATAATTGTGCTTTGTGGACAGACTGCTGCAAATTAAAACAAAACTACCGACACGCGTACTTAGCAACCCCGCGCGTCCGGAGACGAAACCCGAGCGGACATTTATCTGGTCAACATTCCTGTCGTCGCCAGTCGCAACAACTTGTTTGGTAACTTGTGAAGCTCTGTCAACAGTTTCCTGGTACCCCTAGGTTGTGATGGTTTGAAATATCTAGGTTAAGCATTACCGATTCGTGCAGAATCTAACCTGGCTATCACTGGTCACCACTGGCAAGATGTCCACATTCCTTGCAAGCCAGCCAACTCATGCCACAGGGGTGGAGGGTATGAATGGTGTCAACGGCCAACATGGAGACGATCCTTTTACAAGCACGCCTCAGGCCCCCAAAACACAACCGCATCGGTATTCCTCGTTTGATACCCAGCTATTCGCACCGAATCATCCGTCCTCTTCTCCATCACAAGCAAAGCGAGCACTCGAGGCACATCTAGCAGAGACTGAGCGAAGACTTCAAGAAGCCTCGAGGCTTGGCACTTCCCTCGTGCAGCAGCGCAAGAACATTACCGATAGAATAAGGGAAGTGGATGCACGTCAACAGAATGGAGATATAGGGCCTGAGTTACGGCAGAAGTTAGTTGATATAGAGAAAGAATACAATGAAGTTGGTCGGGAAAGTGCAAGGGCATCTCTGGTTCCGAAGGCGGATATTGCAGCCTCAACAGACGGGGTCAACTCAGCGTTTGCGCTAGATGGGAGGGTACGTTCTTGATCTAGGATTGACGTAAGGATACGGGACTGACTTCTGACCATAGAATACTGCAAGTCCATCAAAGTTTTCTAGTGAAGCTATGGACTCACCTTCCAAGCTCACAGTTCCGAGAAAGCAACGAAATTCGAACTCGAAATCCGTCCATAATATTGAATTCGCCGCTGAGATTAGTACTTCACTATTGGCGCAGGTCAGGCAATTGCAAGGATTGCTTGTCGAGCGAGATGAGGCCCTAAAGACAAACGCTTCAAAGGTAGTTCAGCTAGAACAAGAAGCGGAGGGGTTCTCGCAGCGTCTGAAACATTTGGATGAGAGCGAGCAGCGCTACAAGGACGAAAATTGGAATTTGGAGACACAGATCCATGATATGATGGCAGCGGCGAAAGAGGCGGCAAGTAGAGAACAAAAGTTACAGCAGGCACTGGCCGCCACAGCTGCCGAAAAGACCACTGCGCAGAGGGAATTGGATGATTTGAAGCAAAACCACGACCAACTCAACGAGGATCATGTTGCAGCCCGTAAAACCCATGATGCTGAACTTGCTGTTCTACGGAAGAATATCAATCTTGGTGAGACTGAAAAAGGAGCCCTTGAGCGCAAAAATGCCGAACTACTATCGCAAAACCAAGAGTTGGCGAAGGCTGTAGCAAGTCATATGAGAGGCGACGAGGCAGAACCGATGAAGGACGACGGTTTGGTATCCGAAGACTTTCCGATGGATCATTCAGATAGAGAACACTCTCCTCCCCCTTCGCCTACAAAGGGCATGCCGCGGCAATCAATGCTCGAGTCAGAAACATTGAAGAGTTCATTACATCACGCTCATCGAATGATCCAAAACCTCAAGAGTAACGTTCACCGAGAAAAGACCGAGAAGCTTGATCTAAAGCGACTGTTGCAGGAAGCCAGAGATGAGCTTGAGGTACGGAGAAGCGAGGGCGGAATCTCCAATGGTGAAGCTAAGCGTCTAAAATCAAAGTCTCAACAAGACCTACTCAAAAAACCAGTACGGTCCAATATGTTAGGTGCCGGCCGAAACGGCAGGACTGATATTATGGTCGACGAAGCCGATTGGGAGGACCACAACGGCGATGGTCCTCAACGTACCCTTGGAACTAGATCGCTTGGCGTTGTTAGTCGCTCTGGAACTGGCTTTACAGATACAAGTGATGCATACCAGACAGCCAATGAGACTGAAGATGCATTTGAAACAGCCAACGAGCGTGATTCTGCAACTGAAAGCGAGGCTTTCGAGACTGGTGCTGAGAGCATAGCAGGAGAAAGTAGCGATGAGATGACTGAGACTGAGGAAGGCACAATACGTCGCGGAACAGTGCGCGGTAAAAGACCGTCACCATTGACGAATGCAAGACCAGGCGATAGAACATCTTTCTTAAGCACGGCCTCGATTTCCGGAGATGAGGATGATGTCAAACCCAAGACACCGACACAAGCCCAACCGCAGCGTTATCGCTTGAAGATCAACCGTGGTTCTCGTCGATCACGTATTGGAAGTGAACCTCCAGCTAACAGCAATCCGTCGACCGCTAAGAACTCTCCCGCCAGCTTCCTTGATAATGATGGTCAGGCCAGCCAAAGCTTGTTTGCCGAATTAGGTGACCTAAATAGTAGAGAGAGCTCTCCAGAGCTTGAAGGCACGCCTAGTAGACATCTGAGCTCGCAACGATCCACACCAAGCATGACACGGAGTGTGAGTTCGCACCGGTCAACATCAAATTCGAGGAGAAGCATCAGTTCGCAACGATCTGCACCAGCCATGAGGCCAAACACTATGATATACGCGCCTGAAGAGCCGCCAGTGCCTCGATTACCGCTGGTTGACTCTGGCATGATGACCGAGCCATGGGAACCTAGTCACAGTGCAAGCAACCAAAGTGATACAGGTGCTCCAGTTCTCGGCGCATATAGCGAAGGTGATGTCGCGGATGGCACAGGGAATTCTACCATACGAGGAGCACCAGCTACTCCTCTCAACAAGGGTATTAATCTGGGTTTCGCAAATGGCCCTGATTCAGCGCAGACTTCGACTACCCCGGTGTCTCCTCCTCGTCCTATATGGGATCAGCCTTTGCAACTCATCTCTAGCATAATACCTACGTTTGGACCAGCAATGAATACGACTCCTTCATCTACAAAGTCTACTGCTTCCCGGGATGTCTCAGCTCACGGAACCCCCTCTGTAGCCCCTGTTGACAACCAACAAGTACGAAGTTTCGCTGAAAGCTCTACGCAAGTCTCACGACCTCAAACGCCAGAGCAACAACAACGCATCGTTCAGGAATCTCAGGCCCAGAATGTCACTTTTCAGCGTGAGCTCTCATTGTCGCCTATACATAGTCTTGAGACGGCGCCCATTGAACCAATGCCGCTCGCTCCTACTCCAGGGGCGCCTAGGTCAGTCATGACTACAGATACACCTACCCTAGACCCAGAGTCTGCACATAGCAAGGTACAGGCCACCGTTCCGGAATTCTCAAAAGCAGAGAAAGGCCTCGCTGAATCAAAACCTCGGGATCGTAAACTACCACCGGGTACTACGGAACGCATTCTGAGCTCTGTCTTTGGTTGGGACGAGAAACCAGAGTCTCCGTCACCGGTCATTGCAGAAGATGAGACAAGTCAAGACTTTGCTCCATTACCAGTATCAACTAGTGCACATGGCAAGACACCTTCCAGTGAGGTGACTGCCAATGCAGTTCAACGGGAACCCGCCATGGAGAAAGATCTCAAAGAAATCCACGAAGCGATTCCAGTAGACGTGGCTGATCAGAGCTCGCAAACTTTACTATCTTCTGAACATATTGACCGTATGCTCAAGCAAAAAGACAAGGCCCCTGCAGCAGACTCGCAGAAAACGGCTGCAGCTTCTAACATGAAGCCACTTTCGGACATCGGAGCGATATTGCCGCCTTTGCAGAACAACCGATTCCAGGACAGTATGGGACCAAGCAGAGTCAAAAGTGTGGTGCAAACCGACAAGGAAGCTGCTCCTCTCTTTAAAGCTCCCAAGCGACCTGTTAGCACAAGTAGCATACGTTCAAGAGCTGGCCAGTATCCTCCATTACCACCTGACCACCAGCAAGCAATTGCTGCAGCAGCGCAGAAAGCGCCCTCGACTGAACCAGGTCAGATGGGACCTCCGAATGCCCCAGCATCTGCATACCGACCCACAGGCTCGATGCGTCCCCGAACTCCGAGTAGGCCTCGGACTCCAAGTGAACAACGCGAAATTCGAAGTCCTTCGACCACCGTTGCTTCACGAAACGGCGCAACACCTCGTGCTCGTTATTCTACCACGAGAAGTCAGGTATCTCGCCGCTCCTCATTCTCCTCTTTTGCTTCTGAACTCGATGAACGCTTCAACATCCGCCTCGACGGCATGCCTTTGCCCCAAGGCCTCGAAAGCGGCACCGACCCACGCATGATTCAAGCAATCACCCAGACCATGATCGGCGAATTCCTCTGGAAATATACCCGCAAAGCCGGCCGCGGCGAAATGTCCAATAACCGCCACCGCCGCTTCTTCTGGGTTCATCCCTACACTCGCACCCTTTACTGGTCTGATCACGACCCCGCTACCGCCGGCCGTGCAGAGCTCAAAGCGAAATCTGTCGCTATAGAAGCAGTAAGAGTAGTAATGGACGATAATCCCATGCCCCCAGGCCTTCACCGCAAATCCATCGTAATCATCACTCCCGGTCGCTCCGTTAAGTTTACCGCCACCACCGGCCAACGCCACGAAACATGGTTCAACGCCCTCTCCTATCTCCTCCTACGCACTGGGCCCGACGGCTCCACCACTGCAAATGGCGATCTGACAGCAGAAGACGTTGCCGAGTTCAACCCCGCTTACAACAACCGCGGCACCCGCGGCTCGCGCATTTCACTCAGCAGCTTCAAATCTCAGAGATTAGCGAACCGGCGCTCGCGCTCGCAACTGGACCAACGTCAGTCTGTCGTGCAACCGCAAACGGCGCAGAGTACCGTTGCCAGCAGGATCAGTCAGCAGCCCAGTAGGAACCACGGAAGTGTAGCGAGCAGGATCAGCGAGTACTGGAAGCCCAAGTCAGTGAGCCACCGGGGCAGCATGAGTAGTCGGAGGAGTGGCAGCAGGCAGGGCAGGGCGAGCGCAATAGGCAGCGAGATGGATAGTGCGGAAGATTTGAGACAGGCGATTGAGAGGGGGGAGAGGGGCGGTGCGTTGGAGAATGTGCGGAGTTGTTGTGACGGTGAGTCCGTCCGTGGTTGAGCTAGAGACAATGGGGAGGGTGGGATGTATGCTGATTAGGGGTTTAGGGAGACATGATGTGGGCTCTTTGGCTAAGGGCGGGAGGCATCATTCGCATACGAGTCATGCTAGTGCGAGCGGGCGGGATTCTGCAACGGCTGAGTGAGAGCTGGGCACTATTAATGCTCGATTGAGAGCTTTGTTTGAGCTCCATCATCCACAGGTCCTTCCCCCCTTGTTCCTTTATTACGGTTTTTTTTTCAAGGAAATACTTCTCATGCGTCACGCTTGCATGCCTAGCAAATCAGGCGGCCTTTTTACATCTGTGCAAACGAAATGGGTGGAGATACCAAACATCTTGCTATGTATCTTGGCGCTGGGCTGGCTGTGGGGGATGTATATAATGATGATGATAGTGTTGGGGCCTTTGTTGATAACCACGCTTGTGTCACTGCTGCCGTTTATGCGACTCATGTGACATGTCATCTATATCTGAGATCAGTGTCTGCCGAGAAGACTAATGGCGTAGAAAGTCGTGGCCTTGGGGTATTTAATGCATTGATGCTGTTTGGGTATATAAGTGTATTCTGAAGTAACACATGAGTGAAAATTTCATAGATATCGTATTTAGTATCCTTCCCCCGTCCCCCCTTTGTGCCATTATCATCGTAGCATTAATTGTCGACGCCATTCTCATGCCGCCTTGTGCCCCGGCTTCCCAAAACCAAATAGATCCCACGCTTCGATGCTCCAGGGATCGGGCTCTGCTTCCTTCACCTGCAGCGACGGGGGGCTTTCGAGGGTTCGAAGTTCCGTTGGGTCGGAGACGGTCTTTTTGAGAGGGGATCTTTTTCTCTGGATCGAGGCGGGGTCGGAGAGTGAGCGCTGGATGGTAGGGAGGTAAGGGGGTTGAAGAATGTGTATTGGGGACGGTGGTATGGGTGCTAGGAGGCGTTCTGCTACCACGTCTCCTGTGAGGTTGGACACGGATGTTGGTGGTGAAGGCTTAGGTGGGTTTGGCAGCGAGGTGTGAGATAAAGTGTAGGGTTTGCGGACAGCTTCTGATCTTGGGCGGCGGAGTAGCAGCTGACCCATCTCAGACAGCTGAACAGCTGCATTGCTGCTTGTGATAGGCGGATCTGGTGGTCTATTGTGTTTCAAGAATGGTGATCGCTCGGAAATTTGGTGGTTGATGTGCTCAGGGGATTGAGGCTCAAAGGTTTCCGGTCGCGTCTCGCAATAGGCATCAGGGCTTGCGGGTGGAAGCCAACAATCATCTTCTTGGGTAAGAAACAGACTTGGAGATTCTGGCCTTTGGACTTCACCTTCTTCTGGGGTATGGTGTGATCTACGTGCTTCGATCTCGTCTTGCCTACGCAATCGAGCTGTCAGCCGGTCCTGTTGTACTTGGTGAAAGTTACTGAGGGCATCTTTGGGCTGCTCTTCACAAGTGCTTTTGGTAGCATTGCTTTTTTTTCTGACCGTACCATGTTCGGATGATGCTTGGGGTAGAAGGTCCCTATACATAAGCTTTTTCCGAGGCTTTTTCGAAGCTATACGCAACCTCACTTGGGCGGAACGTTCAGGGTTTTCTTCAATGCTTGTTGCAGAGGCGTTGGGGGTAGCATTTGCATGAGACTGAGTCTGCAGTGAAGCTGGTGGCCTTATACTTGATGTAGACATATGCTCAGCAGATGGACGCTTTCCAACTGGGTCATCTGCCCCCAGTGTCCTATCTGACTCTGGTGCTGCCGGTAGTCTCTCCTTTCCTTTCCTAGGCTTCTCAAGGCGGACCGTCTTCTGCTGCTTCTTCGCCGATGCTCCGGATTCTGGGATGCCGGATTTTCTTGCACCCTTTGGCTCGTCTTCAGAATCTAAAAATATCGATGTCCTAGTGTTTGATTTTGTCACCTGCTTCCCTCCCTTCTCAAGCGTAGCCGATGTTGCTTGCCGCTTGGGTAGTTCCTGTCCGTTATGAGTTTTGCCCTCGCTGGCCTTATGCTTGACCGATGAATTGGCAATTGCGGTATCTCTGATAGATATCCTTGGGTTCCCGTCATGCCTTTCATCCAAGGGAGCCTCCAATCTACGGCGCTTCGAAGCTCTATCTTCAATATATCTGTTTTCATCTTCCCTGCGTTGCTCACAGGGGGACTTTGTAGGCAGTGCGGCTCGTCCAAGAGGGCCCTTTGGCGTTCCGAGAAGAGAGTTCAGGGTCCTAGGCCGAAGCTGTGTTGAAGCTGTTGTGGCAGAGCTAGCTTTGCTCACCGCTGTGCTGGCGAAACATGTTTTAGGCAAAACAACCTTTCCTGGCGATTCAGCCTGCGCCTTTCCCCTCTTCTCAAAAAGCCCCGTCAAGTCCTGGTCCATCTTCCCAGTCGCTTCTCCAACTTGTATAAGAACGCCCTTTTCGAGTTCAAATTCGTCTCCATCCTGTACCGGCTCCTGCTCTCGCCAATGAGAATCACCAATGAAGTTTCGTGGCACATCGTAAACCATCACACGTTTGTTGAACGTGTGGAATCGGAGGACACCATCCTGCCATCTCTTGGCCTTTCTGCGGAGATCGAACGAGTACAGACACCGGAAGTCTAGGACCGGTGCGGTATTTTGGGTCGATGGAACAGTCAAGCTTGACGTCGCTCGTACAGCGGTTGAAGTCATCGTGGCCATCATAAACTTTTACCGCATGAGCAAAATACATCTTGCTGGTGAGGTCGTCTAATAGCCATTAATTCCACGTTACTAGATAAGTGTTCCAAAGGTTGCAGTATCAGTCGCGAAGACCTGACGCGATGTCCCATGACCTACTAGTACAAGGCTACGCTCTTCCACGGCCTTGCCTCAGGACCTCAGACATGTGGGGCTAAGCCCCTGCGGGTTAGCTCCCTGCGCTAAGTCCCTACCGGGTTAGCGCTTTGCTTACTACAGAAGCTGCGATTACACACTGAGCCCTCGAAGTAAGCAGAGCTACCTACCTTAACCCGGTAGGGGCTTTAGCGGCTGTGGCTAACCCGAAGGGGCTTAGCCGCGCACGTCTGACGGCCACTCTAACTAGAACTACATCTACCTTCACCACAATATAAGAGCTAACATTGTCATCTCGAAAACAGCAACACCACCCGAGTGTCCTGCGTTGAGATGCGTAGCTCCTGCTGATGATCTGACGGCTGACTACGAATTTGATTCTTTTCCCATAGTCTTTTCCATCTAACCCAGCTCTGGCGTAGAAACATGACTGCGCCATCATCCAACCGCAAAGTGCCAATAGATACCAGCAGAGCACCTTTCCGCCCTCGATTATTCATCCCAAAAGAAAAACCTCCCTTGATAGTGAAATTAGAGAGCAGTTCTCCAGTCGTCGTTGGGAATGAATTCAAAAGCTGTTTCGGGAATGTCACACTCTGGACTAGAGCACACTAATTCGCGATATTTCTGTTAGCCTGGCCTTGCAATATATATCTAGCTAGTTTGAAATGCCCAGTCTCATGAGCCTACAGCTATGAGGTATGAAAGGGCTGAGATGCGCTGAGAATTGAGAGAAGGGTGAGGTTCAAGATAACTTTTTTCATGATCTGGTTGACCCTTAGC
>JAABUL010000407.1_pt1 | contig 92573 bp, 180 predicted proteins | sample 5559151 | NCBI WGS metagenome assembly JAABUL01 (sample SAMN10711876, study PRJNA513368) | rock metagenome | isolation source: Antarctica rocks | place: Antarctica: Victoria Land, Pudding Butte sud | reverse complement strand
CAAAATCGATCTGGGTTCCAGTGAACGCTGGTTCCCAGAGAGGGTCCATGTCGGCGGGTACTGCAGCAGTGCTTCCAGGCGATGACACCTCGTCTCAGGCCGTTTGTGTGTTTGTGTAGTTTCATGTTAATAACCAGATTTTTCCTCGTCATTCTCTCTCTCCAGCCTTGTTGAATCCCTCGTTTCACTCTTGCTTCCTCACTGGGACACGTCAGCCGACAGCCACGCAACAGTCGAAGGGGACGTGAGTCGGCGCCCATATGCGGTTTTCCAATGGTCGACCTCACCGTGGTTTTGCAGCCGAGAACTCCATAGGAGCCTTATCGGTAATACAGCGCCGTCTGCAGGAGGTTGTGAGGAAGCGACTATGGGCCTTCCCGTTGAGCACCCCACGGTGAGGTTGGATTGTATGCACCAGCTACTCCCTTTCTCTTGTCTTTGACTTCGGCATGAGTTACAGCCTTTATGTAATGTCCTGGCATACACCGCGTCTTGCGCGGTGCCGCTCCCAGTCAACCGAAGTTGGAATTGAAGCGGCAATTTCGAGGCAGGCTGTACGAGGCCTACCTTGTGGGACGCGTGCGGTATCCTGAGCCTTTCATATGCTTCGCAGGCGTCCAAGACCGGCCCCACAAAGCCGGACAGCCCCAAGCAGTCCGCTCCAGCAGTACTACCCAAGGAGCACAGCCATGAGGCGCAGGGGCTGTCGGCATGGCTGAAGCAGACATCCTGGCTGCCCAAGGAGTAAGTGATGCATGATGAACTCGCCAGTCTGCAGCACGTATGTCGAACGCATTACCTGCAGCAGGCATGCGCAACAGGGCTGTGCAGCTTTGACCGCTTCCCGCCACCACCTGCTGTTGCTCACCGTGAGAATGCAATCTGCAGGCACATCTCGCACTTCGAGAGCTATCTGGTGCTGGACGACGCGTTCCTGTAGCTCCAGTTCCAGCAAGGAAGGCTTCCGGCGTCAGCAATCACGGCAGCAGTCATGCTCTAGTCGGCTAGTTTGGCCGCATTTTTGGCCGCGTCCTCGCTGCGCCCTGCGGCGCTGAAACACCAAACTGAACTCATCATGCAGTGCATCAGCTGCTTGTTAAACCCTCTTGTAGACTAGCGTTCTGTTTGTTCAATGCTGCTGATTTGATTGCTGACGATTGTTCAGGAGCACTGCCTAGGACAGGGTAGTGCAGCAGTTTTCTGGGGTGCAAAGTGCTGTGCGGAGGTATCTAGGTCGTGGCCCGAACACGAAACATTCAAGAAGGGATTCTTGTGCTTGAGAAGACGATGGTGGATGGTTCTTAATGAGGAGGTGGCTGGTTTCTCACTCTCCCAGCTTTTGCTTTCCGCCTCAAGTCTGTCAAGCACACATTGTGCAACAATGAATTAGCAGGAGCGCTGTTCTAAATTACCCAACAAGCAGCTGCATCATGTCCGTCGTTCGCTGGCCGCCCAGGGCGCTGCCTGGCTCTAAAGACTTCCGCGGCTTCTTCGTCTTGCCAGGCTTTTGAGCCTGTGTGCTGCTGCTGTCAGGCGCAACAAGGCCATGCTTGTGCTTCTTCCGCTTTGCCTCTCCCACAGAGCCCGCGGCGCTGCTGTCCTGTGGAGCTGCCTCCTCGGCTGCCTCCTCGACTGCTCGCCGCTTTTTCTTCTGCAGGTGCAGGACCGTCGGTCGCGGGCAGGCAGCAGGAACGTATGTCAAGCGCATTACACACCTCCTTCACAGACACGGCACATCTCTGCACTTCGTGCGCAATGTGATCGCCTAGTGATTGCCCAGTGAAGCACCAACAGGCTGTAGGCAGATAAGATGCAGGATGAAGAAGGTCCTCGCCTTCTTTGGCTTATCTGGCGCCGGCTGACCTGCGCCCGCCTGCTCCGCTGCGACATCATCTGCAGCTGCTGCCCGCCTTTTCGCCTTCTTGGCCTTCGTCCCGCCGCCGTCCTGGGCTGCACCCGCAGCGCTGGCTGCCACTGCATCCTCTTCCACGCTCCCGGCGCCGCCCGCCCCGGCGCCGCCGCCGCCGCCCCGCGGCTGTGCCGGCGCATCATCGCCCAGCATCGCAGCAAAGTCGCTGCGCACAGCGGCAGCCGTAGCGGAGCGCTGCCGCCACTCCGCCGGCGAGCGCGCGTACACGTCGCCGCCGGTGTGCCGCAGCACCTGCAGTTTGTGCATGGATGCAGCGATTGAGACGAGAATAGAACATGCCCTCTGTGAACACGAAGAGGCAGTGGTGACCAAGTATCAGAGGGCACCTTCAGCTTTTCAACAGGCGGGAATTGAGCAAGGTCTTGCATACAAATCGCGGTCTGCTTTCAGCATGCTGCGAGGGAGGCGGACTCCAAGCTGTGCATCGAGTGCAGGGGGCCTGTAGGAGAAGGCAGATACAGGGACCCAGAGAAGGCAGATACAGGGACTCAGAGAAGGCAGATACAGGGACCCAGAGAAAAGGCGCACCGCGGTGCCGCGGGGCGAAGCGTATAAAGTTCGGCGTGCGCCCACCAGCTCCTGCACGATGGCCTCCTTGTCCGCCACTCCCTGCAGCGACGTGATCACAATCTGTGCTTCATGATGGGCGTGGTTGGCATAGTTGGTTCCTAAGTTTGGTTCAGTGATCCGCCAGGGCAGGCGCCTGGTTCTATCGCCTCTGGAGACAGAGAATGTCGGCAGTCTGCAAAAACGCACTGCAAGAATCGAGAAACGCATTGCAGAGCGTACCGCAAAGTCGAAGCACTTCATGACCAGGTGGCTACCGCCAAACTCGGCGGCCAGTGCCGCCCAGCTGCCGCCCAGCGCCCGCACCAGCGCCTTCTTCTGCTTGGCTGACGCGTGCCCCTCTATGAACGCCTGCGCATTCGGGATTCGACCTGGTCAGCACAGCGAAACGTAACCGGCTCCTACACCTCAGCGCCTTACAGTGCTTAGCGTACGCATACCCCTGTATGATTGTGATCCACTGGGTGACCTCGGCGTCCAGCTGCCAGCCAGTCTGCATTCGTGGACGTTTGATGCTTGAGAATTCGAGGTTCACCGTATCCAAGTCGTCGACACACACGACATTGCCCATTCTAGGCTGCAGTCTGCGCGGTGGAAAGGTCGGAACCTCCAACAAAGGCAGGACATGAGGACCTTGCGAAACGCTGGGAATTCCAAACCCTACCTCCAGGACACGGGTGCCTCCCGGATCGATGCCCACAGCTGCGGCGTCGCCCGGCGTCAGCAGCGCGACGGCCTTTGTGAACTTCTGGCTGGCGTCCTGCAACATGAGCAGGCTTCCCGTCAAATGAGCTTTGAACCGCCTTGCAAGGCACCTGGTCATGCAGCCGACCACGTCCCAAGTTGAAAAGAGAATGTATGCCCACCAGGGGGAAGCGCAGCAGCAGCGCGAGCATCGCGCAGCCGGGCGCCGACAGCCGCGTCCGGTGCTTTGCAGGCACCGCCTCCTCCGGCGCGTCCGCGCCCAGCTGCCCCGCGCCGTCCAGCGTCATCAGAGCGACCTGGGAATGAATGAAGGAATGAAGGACAACCATATTGAGTAGTCGAAAGGTTTGGCCCTCCTCCGGCGCGTCTGCGCCCAAATGGCCCTGCGTCAATTCGATGTCGTTAGTGCCACCTGGGAATGAAGAAGGGATGACAGAGCTAGTATTCTATCAAGATATGCTTGAGAGATAAGGCTTCGCCACGCGTGTCCGCGCGACTGCCCCATGCTGTCCAGGGTCATTAGTGCCACCCGTGTGAAAGGAACATGAACACATAGGCTAGAATTTGGATCCTCGTTCGATTTGCTGAGCTGAGTGGTCTCGTGCTGCTATCCTCGCTGGAGGGCCCAGGGTAGCTGTGCCACGTGCAACACAAACCTTGCCACGTTGCAGCCTACCGAACAGTCTCAGCACCGCTTTGCTCAAGCGCCGCAATCATCGGCGGTCCGTGGCGTGTGCGTGGCCAGTGGTCCAGACTTCGGCCTGCGCCTCTGTCAGTCATATTCAATATACAGTGCATGATCAGCGACCACATTGCAATCGTGGACAACGTTGCAATGAGATAAGGCAAGGCCGCAATGCGCGACGCTGGCGGCGGGCAGCGCGACAGTGCGGCCGTCCCGCATCAGAAATCTGATGTACAGGCATCAAGCCCGCTAGAAATCAATGAGAATAGATGTAACCCAACGCACCGCGAGGCCGCGGCGCTCGACGCTGGCGGCGGGCAGCGCGGTCAGGCCGCGCGACAGCGCGCGGCACGCCTCCGACTGCCCAGCGCCCAAGCGCCCAGCCGCCGCCAGCAGCGCCGCCACGACGCCGGCGCGCCGCCGCGACAGCAGCTGGTCGAAGCCGTCCCCCAGCTCAGCCAGCGCCGCCTTGATCTGCAAGCGTCGTCTAGTTTCATCCGGTAATGGTTCGCCAGCATTGCAAGGACACCCGTGTGAGGCAGATCCAGTGCCGCGCTGCAGCCATACAAGCGTGTATCATGCTGATGAACAACAGTAGACCCGATTCGATTGCTGAAGCCATGTGGCAGACGGTGTGCCAGCAGCATGCCCGCCATTCAGACGAGAGGTTCTCTCAAATCTGCTGTGCAAGAACGCACCTGGTCGCCGGTGCGCGCGGCCGACAGCGCGGCCTGCACCACGAAGTTGGCGATGGGCTGCATCGCCAGCGTCAGCAGGCTGCCGGCGAAGAAGCGCGCAAACAGGCGGCCGTACAGCTCGTCCGATGCCGCGGCCAGCACCGCCTGCAGGTGACACCCACAGCCCGCACGTTGGCCAACGAGAGACAGGACGAATGCTCGGACAAGATCCCTCGTTGGCACTCTTGCGTCAGCACAGGCACACAATTATGTCATGCTGAGTGTCCTGTCTTGTGCCTCTCGCTGCAAATTTGTGAGGCAGCGCCCTCCAGGTGCAGCATGTAAGTGTGGGGAGATGACGTGTCGCACCTCCAGCACGTGGCTGCCGGTGCGGTCCTCCATCATGTCGTGCACCGCCTGCGGCCGGACGCCATCGACCGACCCTGCATCCGCGCCGCCCAGCAGGCACGCCACCAGCGGCTCCAGGGTGGCCCTGGTGCAGGGACACAAAGCGGTGTGGCGGCGGCTGTCCCCAGCTGTCTACCCAACCGCTGAGGGCGCCGTGCTTATCTGTGATTGCAGCATGACCTCAGGGGGACGCATCCATCCTCAGCGAGGGTGCACTGAAGCCTGCTGCTCTAGTGCAGGCTCTCGAGAGTCTCACAGATGTTACCAGTCGTTTTCATTTCGTTGCGCACCTGTTGCCGGAATTGGCCTTGACCAGCGCCTGCAGCCAGGGGCTTGCGTGCGTGTGGTATGCCATGTCCGCCATGTGCGCCGCGTTGTCGGGGTGCAGCACCGCCTCTGTCAGCGTGGCGGTGACGCCCGGGTAGGGCGCGGTAGCGGACTCGGGCGCCGACGGCCGCGCCGCCAGCCGGGCCGCCAGGCCCGCGTTCTGCCCGCCGGCGGCCTGCGGCAGTGTTTTCAGTGTCGCATAAGGTTTTCTGCAAGTCTCCAGACAGTTCAGCACTATACCGAACCTCACCATTCTGGGCATGTTGGACCAATGCGTCTGCATATGCGGTCAGCCACATGCGTCTGCATATGCGGTCGGCCATGCAAGACGCTCGCATGTACGCTACTCAGCGGCCTGGCGGGATGCCAAGTGGCATTGTAAGAACTTTGACAAAACAGTGCATCAGCACCTGCGGTTGCTCGGTGGGGGCGTCCTCGTCCTCAAACAGCTCGGATTTTGGCTTGCGGGCGGCGGCGGGACCGACAGGGCGGCCGGCGGCAACGCTCAGCAGGCGCCGCGCAACATGCGAGCCGCAGCGGTCCGTGATGCAGTCTCCCAGGTTGTCCACCACCGCGGCGCACACCCGCCCCAGCATCTGCGTGTCAGTTGCGGCGCCGTCGTCAGGATCCGCATCAGGCGGCCGAGCTCACATGCGGCAACTTTCGATGTGAACACAGGTTGCATGGTCGCCAGGGACTCCGCGCAGGGCTGGTGCTTGAACATGAGTCGAGGTTGAGATCATAGGTGAGGGTGCTGTGATTGATGGCAGCAAGATCACAATATCACCTGCTGGACGGCTGTCTGCGTGGTGGCATCGGCGTCAGGCGCCTCATCGCCCAGCTTCTGCAAAATCTTCTCCAGGATGTGCGACCCCGTCTTGCTGCACGAAATGTAGGCGTGGCTCTCAACGATAAAGTGACGCATCGCACACTTGCATCGCACAGCAGGCCGTTGCAGCATCGACCGCTGGCGGGTCCACACGCTGTCCGGTCTGCGTCACAAGGTCTGCTTCCTGTCTTGAAGCAAGCAGTCTGTACCACAATCGCAAACACCACAACTGTCGCACTCACTTGGTGGCCAGGGAGCCGAAGGCGTCCTGCGTCTCCAGCACCGCACGCAAAAAGGCCAGCACCGTCGGCAGCTCGGCTGCCGCCAGCAGCTTCTCCAGCGTGAAGGCCGTCGCGGGGCTGGTGGCCGCTTCCAGCTCCTGCCCCGCCGCCTGTGATTGTTGCACAAGCTTGGGCTTGGTCGTCTGTACTTGCAACGGCTGTTATCTGCGTGCGCAGCCGAGGCTGTGCGCTGGCGGCGGGCATGCCCGGCAGCGCCTGTACTGTGACTCCTCGCAGCAGCTACAGGGAGGGGCGAGGACGACTGCTCACCTCCTCAACGGCGTTGGCTGCCAGCAGCGCCTTTTCCTCTGGATCCGTGAGCGTCGCAAAGTGTTCCGACACCTCCGTGAAGTAGGTGGCCAGCTGGGACGACTGGCCACCAAAGCCCAGCACCATGACGGCTCACTGATCAGACAGTTCTGCCTAGAAAAAGTTCCACGCGAGCGGTTGCGCAGTCTAGTGTTTCAACAACTCGAAGTCCAAGGCGGCTAATTGGGCATGCAGGTGTAACTCATTGGAAGCGCTGCCACGTGCGGTGCAATCGCTCGCTCGGGTTCCCAACCACTACCCTTCTTGCAAGGGTGATTCTGCGGCGACAAGCACCAGACGTCCATGCAGGCTGCTTTGGATCTTGCTTGATCTCTCTTGGCGCGATTTTGGCGCGGAAGCCCTCCGGATTACCTAAACTTTCGCGAGCAGTTCCTGGCGCTTGCACTTCCGTCGATTGGACATGTGCAGCAAACTGCCTTGCATTTATCAGAGCATCAACTCGAGCAGATATTCTTGCGTTACACATAACCTGCGGCAGGTTGGAGCGGTCAGGCAGGTGAACCGCCAAGGATGGCCGAGCCGCTGGCCTACAACACCAACCTCAGGGCGGACATCCAGACACACACCGGCGAAAATCCAAAGGCTCGGGTGCACAGCAGCGAGTGGGTGAAGATCCTCAATGGCGACCCCGTGGAGATCAACCCGTCCGTCGGCTACGGCTACAAGGTGTTGCAAAAGTTCTTTGTTCCAGCTTTGAAAGCCGCGTTGCACTCCTCTCGCTTTTTTCTCATCATGTTTCCCCTGCTGATCAGGATCTTGCACGGCGAGGAGACAGGTGCGCGGCCGCTGCGGTGTTGCCGCGGCTCCGCTGCGCGCCCACTACTTCCAGATATAGCTTTTCCGTGAACGCTGCCTTCACGCTGTGACTTCATGTGCAGGTGATGACGGTGGACGAGTGGTCGGCGCGGTGGAAGCGCAATGACGACTTCCCGGAGTGCCTGAGCTGCGGCAGCCAGCACACCAAGGAGCACCACTTCACACAGGTGACATGAATTGGCATTCAGAAAAATTAGACTGTCACTGAATAAACCTCCTGGTAGCACATCGATTCCCCGCGCACATCTATCTGCCGGCTGCTCCGCTGCCGCTGCGTCACCAGGCGCGCCAGTGGGTTACAGTGCTAGACGCAGCGCTCATCAGGCGCACAGCCACGAACTTTACTTGCTGACGCCTTGTTTCTGATTGTTGCAGACTTGGTGCCGAGCTAAGAAGAAGTGGGAGTCGGAGACGCTATGCCTGGACTGCCACGCCTACTCCTGGCGCTCGTACTGCGACCCAGACTTTAAGACGCCGGAGGATTACGAGAAGGAGCGCTGGACGGCGCTTGCGGGGGCGCCCGGGGCGCAAGCCGTGGCGGCGTCGTGAGCGGCGTGATGAGGCAGTCGGGGCGTCAGAACGATGCGTCACGGCAGAATGGTGGCGGCAGGAAGGAGGCAGGCGCTTGCAAGCGACGCAGTGGTCTTCAATGCACAAAGTAGAAAGGCCGCATAAATGCACGAAAGCATTGCGGCGGGCAGTTTGACCGCACCAGGATGCGCGACGGCACTGTGATTTCCATAACCAGCTCGTTGAGGAGCCCACCAAGGTTGCAAGAGGTTTGAAGCTCAACCCGCTCTGGTTGATACCGGCAGAATCGCAATCAGTGTACTTATTGTGTCGAGATGGTCCTGGCGGAGGTGGTTGAGGAGGTGAATGTGAACCTGTCAGGCGAACCTTTCTATTACATCAACATCGCTGATGTGTGTCCTATCAAAAGCGTTGCTGCTGCTGCTGCTCCTGGCACAGCAGGCGAACGCGGCAGCTGCCGCAGTCTTTCCAAAAGCAGATATGTAGCTGGGCATGACTTGTCCCTGACACCGAAACCTACCAACTGACTTGATCACACAAGTAAGCCTGCGGCGGCAAGCTCCGCATTCCCACAGCTGGGCATGACTTGTCCCTGACACAAACCTACCAACTGACTTGATCACACAAGTAAGCCTGCGGCGGCAAAGATTAGTCGACCTCTTCCACTGTGGGGCCACCTCCGCCGCCGCCGGCGCCGCCGCCAGCGTCGGCGCTGCCGCCAAAGTCGCCGCCGCCAGGCATGCCGCTCTCGGCGCCGCCGCCGCCCTGCTGGTACATCTTGGTCATGATGGGCTGGATGACCGACTCCAGCTCCTTCTGCTTGTCCTCAAACTCCTCCACCTGCCGCAATGGCGCATAAATAGGCGGCAATTTGGCGAACCATGAAGCTGCTGGCACCATGTGTCATGTCTGCTGTCTCTCCATGCAGGGTCAGTAACTTGCAGCAGCCGACGAGCACAGTTCAAGGTATAGCAGTGTGCATCTTCGGTGAACATCTGGTGCAGCTTTGACCACGCATACAGCTTTCTTACAGTAGTCACGCATTCACACCTAAAGCCCTTCTCAAGAGGCGCAAAGTGTCGAACCTCGCCGAGCTGGTTGTCGTCGAGCCAGGAGATGGTCTTGTTGATGGCATTCTCCGCGCTCTCCTTGTCCTCCGGACTCAGGTTGGACGCCACCTGCACAGTGCGACTTGACGCGATTGGCTGCGGCACAGCGTGGCTGTGTTTGCTTTGCATGTGCAGGCTGTGGCTGTCCTACTCTCGGGAGAAGCAACTACCATTCTTGCTGCGAATTTGAGACGCCGCTGTGACATGCAGCTGCAAAAGCGTGTCTTCTGCAGAAAGGCGCGCCTTCTCGTCGCGCAGGCTGTTGCGGACGCTGTAGGCGTAGTTCTCCAGCGTGTTCTTCGACTCCACCTTGCGCCGCGCCTGCTCGTCCTCCGCCTGCATCGTTTGTGATGAAGCTCGGCATGTGCTACCCGTGGGATGTGATGTGGCGGTCTGCTCAAAAACAACTGCGCCTGCTGGGACAGGATGCTCCACAGCCCCTTCGTCAAGGGCTGCAAGCAGGGCTCCCAGGACAGCGGTTGCGACAGGAGCGAAGACGGCAGCAGAGGGAAGACAGCTGTACCAGTTGATTTACAAGACATTATTTTTGAAATACATGCACCTTGTACTTTTCTGCGTCCTGCACCATCCGCTCAATATCCTCCTTGCTCAGGCGCCCCTTGTCGTTGGTGATCGTGATCTTGCTCTTCTTGCCTGCCCAGGCAGCAGCACAGCGCATCTGACAGTCTAGGTGATAAAGGCAGTTACAAGACGCCTTGTCAAACAGCAGTAAATGCAGGCACAACAAGACGCCCCCAAACCAGGACACCATCGAGCTGTTGGGAGCTTTGTTGGCGCATCATGAATGTCCCAAATTCTCCTTGTGCCAAACAGAATGTGGCACACCAGAGGTCTTGTCCTCGGCGGACACGTTCAGGATGCCGTTGGCGTCGATGTCAAAGCCGACTTGGACCTGGGGCACGCCGCGCGGCGCCGGCGGGATGCCTGTCAGCTCGAACTTGCCCAGCAGGTTGTTGTCCTTTGTGCGTGAGCGCTCGCCCTCGTACACCTGGCTGCAGGCGGGAACGAGAAACCCGTGTCAGCCGCTGCCAGCTCTGCGGAATCAGCATGTGTTGAGTAGAAGAGGATTCCCGATTGCACATGTAGGCATAGTCAGCACTGCATGCTGGCTGAATAACAAAAGCAATGGGGTGTCAGTGACAACGGGGAACGGCGTGTCTTATGCGCGCTTGTTAGACTGACAGGAAAGAGGCGCACATGAGCACGGCAGGCTGATTGTCGGAGTAGGTGGAGAAGACCTGCTCCTTCTTGGTTGGCACCGTCGTGTTGCGCTCGATCAGCTTGGTCTGCACACACCAACTTGTCCCATTGATGCACATTGCAAGTGAAATCCATCGTCTCATGGGTGCACCTCGCGCGTTTTCCTCACGAATGTCCGGCATCATTCCACATCAAATTGCAGAGACCCTAGACTGGCCGTGAAGGCAGTTGGCATTGCAGCTGTGACTCACAGAGGGACTGGGAACTGAGAGTCGCACCATGACGCCGCCGGCGGTCTCGATGCCGAGGGACAGCGGTGTCACATCCAGCAGCAGCAGGTCTTGCACCTGCGCGAGAAGAGTTGAAGAGGTTTGTGTGGCACACATTTCCTGACGACCTTGCCAGCTCTCCAAAGGCAGCATCATAGTGCCCGACTGCACAGACTGGGTGCGGGAACGAGGCGCATGTGTAGGCTCGCGCGCAGGGTGTTTACGTCGGACGTGCAGGTTTCACCTTCTCGCTGCCCTCGCCGGTGAGGATGGCGGCCTGCACCGCGGCGCCGTAGGCAACTGCCTCGTCGGGGTTGATGGACTTGTTCAGCTCCTTGCCGTTGAAGAAGTCGCTCAGCATCTGCTGCACCTGCAGGGGTGAAGGGTTTTTCCTGCTGGGGACTTTGCACGACCTGGACGCTGGCCCGGCTCTGCTACTGCAAGGAATTCTGCAGGGTGTGGGACTCAAGACCCTGGCATGCAGCTGATGTTGGTACAGGTTCTGTGCAGCTCGTGGACTTGCAAGCGACTACATTGAAAGGACTGTTCACGACGTTTTGGCGGATGCCGCCGCGTACCTTGGGAATGCGGGTGGAGCCGCCGACGAGGACGATCTCGTGAATGGAGCTCTTGTCCATCTTGGAATCCTGTATGCACGATGCGCGTCGGGATCAGCGGCATTTCTTATCGATGCTCAGCTCGACATCAAGTGCTTGAGCAAAAAGGTGATGGCCTCTTGGGCGGTGATGGCGCCGGGTGCACTTGCAGGTTCAGATGCAGGATGCGGGCTACCTCGCACCACCAAGGAGACTGCCCTCGACTGTGTGCACATTGCCCTTACGTCATCAACCCAGGCGCGCTGTGATGCAGCGGGGGATGGCACCAGGAGCAGGCCGCCATGTGCGAGCGCATCCTCAAGGAGCGCCGTCACAAGGCCGTGCTCATCTCGTTGCGAGTCGCATGCACAACGTGCCTCTGATGTGCGCAAGATTGTGCAGCTCCCTGCAGCAGCTACTGTGTTGACGCGCTGGCTTGCACTGGCTCAGTGCGTACCTAGTAGTCTACGCACCGTGAGGACCTTCTCGACGGGTTCCATGCACTTTCGGAAGAGGTCCATGCACAGCTCCTCGAAGCGGGCGCGGGTGATGGAGGAGTAGAAATCGATGCCCTCGTACAGAGAGTCTATCTCCACCGTCGCCTGCAATCGGAACAGCACAGCGTTTGGCAGCGACGGTGACGTCTGTTTGTCAAGCAAGGTGTGGCGCCCAGGCAGCTGCATATGTCAGGAGTCCGGACGCTCACAAAGAAAGTCGAACGTGACCGCCTGTGCGTCTCCAGCATGCGAACGAAAGTGCAGAAATACCGGTCAGATGCGTTTGCGCCAAGGCAGAGGCAGGCGTGTGGAGAGTGCGCTGCGGTACATTCTCGTGGCTCATCGTCAGGATGCTCCTCACGAACATGGTTGTGCAGGTTGTATCAGGCTAACAATCTTCAGTATTTTGCTTTCCAGCTTTTACCTGCAAAACTTCAAGTTCTTCAGTTTTGTGATGAGGAGGCGCACACCTGAGTGGAGGAGGAGAGGGTGCCCTTGATGCACTCCACGGCGCTCAGCAGGCGCTAGGACCCGGCTGCTCTGCAGACATGCCTTCCATACGACTGTGCAGAGGAGGTTTTGACCAGCGTTGTTTTGTGCGCACCTGGGTGGAGGAGGAGAGGGTGCGCTTGGCGCGCTCCACGGCGGTCAGCAGGCGCCGCACCGCCCGCGCGCTTTTGCTGATGTCCTTCTTGTTCTTGCGCTTGAACTCCTGCGGGGGCCAGACGAATCAATTGGTCCACGATTGTTTGAGCGTCGCGTGGCCACATTCAGCAGTAGGATGGCAGAGTGCAGTGCGCGTCTCAGAATGCAGTACCGAAAATGCGTTCTGCAACACGAAAGAGGTCGGTCATATCTTTCAGCATAGCTTGATGGTGCACTAGAGCATCCTGACATCTGCGCGGTGCTCATGCGGCCACAGCAGCAGCAACCGAGCATCTCCAAGTATCAACGGCATCGACCTTTCGACCGCCATTTCGCCAATGCATCCAAAGGTTCGGTGGCGCAGTGAACATAAAATGTGAGTAGGATCTGCGAGTTCAGATTTGCACCGCAATGAAGTGGTGGGCGAGGATGTGGTCAAAGTCCTCGCCGCCAAGGTGAGTGTCGCCGGCGGTGGCCTTCACCTCGAAGATGCCCTCGTCGATGGTCAGCAGCGACACCTGCCGGCAGGTAGACACAGCACCGTTATTTTCGTCACTGTTTTCGCTGCCAGAGTTCCTGCTGCCGGCGCAGTCGTTGTAAATCGTGCTGCTTTTGTGGCGTCGTGTGATGCAGAGGCGGCGCTTGTATGCGGCAAAAGCAGGTGGAGGCGCAGTCACTCAGCAGGTGATGCCATTGCGCACGCTGGAGCCTGCGCCGCATGCGGCAACAGGATGTAGGAGCGCAGCTCACATCCCGGACTCGACAGGATTGCTGAACAGGATGCAGCCGTGCAAGGATCGAACAGCCAGAAAAGCGGTCAAAGGCCAGCTGCAGCGCCAGGAGGATGAGACCAGCGTGCACGCCGTGCTGGTCGGGCTCATCAACGGGTGCCGCTGGCCTGCTCAAGGCGACAATACATTGCCTGCTGGGAACTGTGCAGACCAGGTCAAACCAAGTACACGACATACGATGAATGACGCACATCGAAGGTGCCGCCACCTAGGTCGAAGATGAGCACGTGCCGCTCGCCGCGACTGGCTGACTTTTTGTCCAGGCCGTATGCGATGGCCGCCGCCGTCGGCTCGTTGATGATGCGCAGCACCTGCGCAGCAACAGCAAGCAGGAAACATGTTTCCATGTGCCCAGCTGCTGCCGGGTTCTCAAGTCCTCGTGCTCCATGGATGCTCATGTGCACTGAGGGTGATGATGCGGGCAAGTGCCAGAAGAAATATTGGGCTCACAAGTAGAAGGGGGCCTAGGAAGGGCCCTGTGAGGCACAACTGCCGCAGCGTGTGCATTTGCTCAGGCTTGTCGAGACCAAAATTTGCAGCCGGCCACGTGGTCGACCAGCCGGGCGCACCTCAAGGCCCGAGATGGCGCCGGCGTCCTTGGTAGCCTGGCGCTGCGAGTCGTTGAAGTAGGCGGGCACCGTGATCACCGCTTGGTTCACCTTCTTGGCCTCGCCCAGGTACCTGCCGCATGCTGAGCTGTCACGAGGTCGAACAGTGAGATGCCTAATTGCGGTGGAGCAAGAGATGCGTGTGAAACCTGGTGACCCCTGATCCCATTGCAAATGAACCAGCTGGTGCACATGCGCATGCACATATGAAGATCAGGCTGTGGGCTGCATATCTGTGCAACTTCGCAGGTACTTGAGAGACTCACGCCTGTGCGGTGTCGCGCATCTTAGCCAGCACCATGGATGACACCTCCTCGGGTGCGAATAGCTTCTTTTCCCCGTTGTATTGCACTGCGACCACACAAGGACCAGCGCATTGGCAGTAATGTGTAAGCAAAGCTGGACGGCTGCATGCCATGACGCAAGTCCTGCTGTCTGTGGCGGCGAGCGCATGGTATCATAGGGTCTAGCTCGAGAGGCAAATCTGATAACCATCAGCGAGGTACTGCGTTGGCCCATGTCCCGCAGCTTGCAGAACAAGACTTGTGGCGGCGTTTTGCATTTCAAGGGAAATGACCACGAAACACGATAGCACTGGGACTCATTGCGCACCCTCGATCATGGGCTTGTCGTCGGGGCCGGCGATGACGATGAAGGGCCACAGGTGGAGGTCCTTCTGCACCGGCGGGTCGTGCAGCTTGCGCCCTATCAGCCGCTTGGCGTCGAAGATGGTGTTTGTGGGGTTCATGGCCACCTGCAGCCGGGCAGCAACTTGCGTCATCGTTCTGGGATGGGAGTTCCCGTTGGTGCCAGGTTCAAAGCCTCCACTGGAGCGACCCTGATCGGTCCAGCACCGCAGCAGACGTAGTAATTGGTGTGTCAGAGCGCAGCAATGGTTGTCTTGATATGCTGTGCAGGAGCAGTGGTGTCGTGCAATTTGAAAGCACATCCGCTGCAGTGGCAGAACACTCGGAAAACAGCTCAGCCCCTTGCTGCAGATAATGAGTCAGTATTTGTACCTGGTTCTTGGCGGCGTCCCCGACAAGGCGCTCGGAGTCGGTGAAGGCCACATAGGACGGCGTTGTGCGGTTGCCCTGCTCGTTGGCTATGATCTCCACCCGGTCGTTCTGCCACACGCCCACGCACGAGTCTGCAGGCCGTATTGAAGGTTCCAGTCAGATTTCAACTCCTGGTGGCCGCCAGATTGGACACTGCGGGTCCTCAGTCTGAGAAGCTGGCCCGTTTCAGGGATGTGGCAAGGATCGTGTGTACTGCGTTTCAAGCTGCACAGGCGCCGGCTTGTCTGACAGAAAATAATCATATATGGCCTCTTCAGCATGCATTGCAGGTTCAATAATTATGAGCGCGTTCCACAGCTGCCGAACGATTAAACGGCGGTCAAGAGGATTGCTCACATGTCGTGCCAAGATCGATGCCGACCGCCTGTGAAGGCATGGTGCTGGCGGGCTGCTTCAAGCTGCTCAGCTGCACCAGCTGTCCGAACCTATGGCAGCCTACGATTCACCGGCCCACCGATTCTTTGCCTGTTCGACAGAGCTGACCGGGCTGCAGGTTTGATCAAGAGATCACTGATGGTATTAACAAGCTTGAACCTGCTGCGCAACGAAAGTTGTAGCGCTGGCATTCTTGGCGTGCACGATCGATGAAGGTTCTGGCGCTTGCGTCATCTGACCTTTCCAGAGCAAGGAAGGCCATCCTGGTTCTTGGAAGGGTGTCCCAATAACGACAGTTGACCCCTATCGGGTTAACGGCCAGTTCCAGACAGTGTGCTTTTCTGGTTGGAACTGCTCTTTTCCGGCGTCCTTGTCACTGAATTGCAAGTCATCTAGCTGTTGCTGGCAATCTTGCTGTCGAGGGAATGGTCATGCATAACTCATGGCATCCGCAGCATCGCCGCCGCGGGCTGCGCCGACATAATATACATACAGCACATACAGCACAGATACTCAGCACAAACTCGTGGTGAAAGATAGAGTACCGCCACCCGGGATGCGTGTTACATGCCTTGCGAGGGCTAGAGGCGCATCAGGACTAAATTTCTTTTCTTGAGAAAAGTCTCCAATGCGCACCGGAGATTATGACAAGCCAGCGCCAACGATGCAGCATGGCTGCAGCATGGCCTCACAAGGTGATGCAGCAACGTTGTTAACAATACACTCGTAAACAGGATCATCAACGTTCATGAGAACCTGACCCGTTGGAAACGTCATAACTCCCCTGACGGCAGCTCCGATCTCAAACCCTTGCTTCCCTCGTCTCTTGCTGCCTGCCGCGCCATCATCTGCTGCCTTGACATGCCACATCAACCAGGTTCCTCACCACAAATAGGGATGCAAACATGACTCGACATGCCTTCGTGCTGTCGGTGCTCTGATGAGGGACTTCACGCAGAGACTCATGAAAGGGCAGCCGTAGTGGTAGGATATTGGGTGAGGGTGCTTTGTCCCGTCCGCACATGGAAGGCGTCGCAAGCTCAAAGAAGCTGTGGCGGCTGTCGCGGCGGTCGTCGCGGCGGTCGGTATCATCTCCATCGTCCCCGGTGTTCTGCACACCAATGATCTGTGGCACACTCGCACATGTGCAGCCAGAAGTGTGACCTCGTTCACGCGCTGCAAACAAAAAGCAAGCTTGCAGCCCGCATATAAGAGTCCAGATCATCGCCAGCAGCTGCTCATGATATCACAGGCACACCACATATCATAGGTCATCAGCCCTGTTCCAATGCTGCTCAGCGCACCAGCTACCTTTTCAGAATAAGAATTGACAGCTCTTGAAGTCATGCCACAAGAAGATTGGCATGCCACAGGAAGATGAATGTGGGTCCCTGTATCTTCTAGTAGCAGTAATGCGACGTGTTCTGAAAGCCGTGGGCGCAGCAGTTGTGCAGCGCTTCCATTTCGATGCGGCTGCGGCTCAGGTCGCAGTCCGAGCGGGTGAGGCAGTTCTGCAGCAGCCTGTGGAAGTCGTCGCAGGCGTCGCGCTGCACTCAGCACAGCAAGATGGCTAATTTGAGGACATCGGTGCCTCTGACGCCCCATGGCAACAGCGTGAAGGTGCGCTCTTTGCAGTTGCGCGCATCTTACTGCCAAGTTCGCATGGGGCTCAAGCTACTCTCCGCCATGCTGCAAATGTTGCACCAGATGTGCATTGCCATATACGTGTCGGAGGAGTATAGGCCAGTGGTGAGGACAGCAGGGCCGTCGAACACCCAGCCCAAACAACTTCTACCCTGTATGTGAGCGACCTCACCGGGTCTTGGCCGGGCTTCAGCAGCAGCTTGGAGGCCTTCTGCTTGCCCTGCCCCTTCATGAAGCCTGCGATGGTCCACAGCCTGCGATGGTCCACAGCCTGGCAGGCGGCGACATATTGTGCATATTGTTCATGTAAGGAGCTGCCCAGTCATCCAAGGCGTCACATGACTTGCTTACTGCTGCTTCGTGTAGCCTGCAGCGGTGAACAGCCGGGGGCACACTGCGCTTGGGTCATGCCAGGAGATGCAGCAATTCCATGATCAATCACGGCCTCAAGTCCGAGACGCTGCCGCTCTGCAGCTCCCTTGCAGGTTCCGCGTGCACGCTTGAATGATGTGAAGCAAGACCTTGATGCTGATGTGAAAGCAGGACATTTGTGCTGCAAGCCCATCATCAGCCGTCAAATCACCTGCTGTGTCCTTGACTTTGTCCGCCAGGTATAGCGCCTCCTCCTCCGCCTTCTCCTGCAAGGCGTGCAGTGGAGGTGAAATTCGTACAAATACAATTCAGAAAGAGGTTTCCTCAATCAGGGCCGCTTGAGCTTCAGTTCTGTAGCGAGATGCGTGCCTTGGTCCATCCCAGCTTCTCATTCGCGGCCTCGACCGTGTTGCTGATGTTGTCGCGACCGCCGCGCAAGTCCTGCGCAGCACATGCATCGCTCTTCACATCTCGCGATATAGTGACAGTCACTGGTGCATTGAATTCCACTCAATTGCTGTTGTATGCTTCATCATTGCGTCATTGCAGCATGTAACCATTAAACTCCGTGACTGGGCACACCGTCAGCAAGCATGCGCATGGGCAGCATGATGCGGACTCGAGCGCTCAATCGGACTCCAACGTAGGTTATCAATTGAACTCGAGCTTTATCGAATGATTAAGGACGAAAATGCTGATCGGATGTCGTGTGCGACATGCACGCACGATTCCTTCACGAGCACACATCGAAAGACGTGTTGGAGCGTCTGCCATTGACGCACCTAACGGTTGCACATGGTTGCTGTGGTGCAGATGGATCTATTGAGTCTGCAGCTGATTCGGTGCAAAAGTAGAGCTCTGCCGGAGTGCCTTCGTGTGTTTCTGGGCGAGGCCGAGATGCACAAGGGGAGTGCACATCCCTCGTTCTCTGCAGCTTTGCAGGCCTGCACTTCTGCTTCAGCGACCCATTTGCAAGGTCTTCCGCGACGTCGCAGTGCCTCGAGTGCACGCCGCCGGATCCGAGTCCTGTGTGCTCATCACCAGTCAGGAATTGAAGGGTACAATCGATTCAGCACTGTAAACCTGCTGCATGATGCCATGAAGGCTGCGAGGACTGTGTCTCTTCAGAGGTTCACTGGCTACCTACGGCACCACCGCCAGCACCGAGGACCGCACCCGAGGCAGCCATCAGCACACCCGCTCGCGGCACCACACAGCGCCAGCGGGCGGCAGTACAGCAGCACGGCAGGCGCCGCAGCCGCAGCCGGGGCGGTGAGGCGGGTGGTGATACCCTTGATAGCAGGTACAGGAGCCGGGGTGTCCTGCGGTACGTTGGCGTACCACTATGGACCTGACAGCCCGAAGTCGCCAGCGGTCGCGGCGGTCAATTCGGCTGTCGTCGCAGGTGAGACAGCTTTCTGCACCACTCTGACTGGCTTCGATGTGCACATGGTGTGAAGCTGCTTCTGGAGGTCGGATCTCATTCCCACAACCTTCCATGGGGACACCAGCGAGCATTGCTGGAGGGAATGTCAAGCGGCCAGGGCATGCTGTCTCCTACGGATCGCTTTGCCTGGCACACGGTAGACATGCCTGCGCTGATGGTTCCTGCACCCGCTCGTGCAGAGCCGGTGCTGTTGGCGGAGCAGCATGGGCCACAATGGGCACGGCACCTGGCCGCCCGCAGCGGCATCCTGGAGGTCATGAATGCGGAGATGCTGCGCTCGCACTCGCACCCACTGCTGTCGAAAGACCACATGGTGCCCCCCTGGATCTAGCATGTTCAATTCCTCCTCAAGCTTGCTTTCGGCCGTGTAATTTTGGCTCCTGCATTTGTGCGCTTTCGTATGGCTGCCGGTGTGTCTGGCCGCAGTTCTCGGCGCTGGTGCGGAACGAGATGGTGCAGTCGCTGTCAGCATACTACGAGCCAAAGCCGCGGCGGTTTCACTCGGTGTTGATCCTCGGCAGCGACGTGTGCGGCTATCCTCGAATAACGCATGGTGAGATTCCTCTTGCGTAACGGCAAAACCATTAGCATGGCAAACTTGGTTTTGTTGAATCCAAGCTCGGTCAAGGTCGGTCTTCGGCACACACACATGAAGCGTGCTGTGTTGCCTGACAGGCGGCCTCACCGCCGCGATCTGCGATGAGACGTTCGGGGGACTGCTATTCGCTTTGAGAAAGCAGCGGGCGCTGCCGTTCTGGGGGCCAGCCTTCACAGCACAGCTCGACATCACCTACCGTGCGGCGAGTGCTCCGCACAATGGCGCTGTCTGCTTCCCTGTATCATGTTCTAGGGTTCACACTGTTGTATTGAGGGGCAGAAAAAGCTGACACAAAGCTGAGGTGCAGTGCTTTCCGAATGGTTTCGAACGGTCAGCAATCATCCCGAAGCAATTGCACTAATGTCTTGATGATACGCAGAAAATCTCGGCGTCGTCCGCGCTGCTGTGCACAGCAGAGGTGGAGAGCATCGAGGGCCGCAAGGTGCGATTACTCGGTTTCGATTTGACGTCGTACACGTCTGTATCACCTGTTCTTTGCAGTGCATTCCTCCGCCCAGTAGCGCGGAGCCTTATAATCTTAATTCGCACTGCGCAGATCTGGATGCGAGCCATTGTGTCAGATGGACCGGATGGCAAGGTGTTTGCCACAGCAAGGGCGCTGTTCGTGGCGCCAAAGCCGCAAAGACTGCTCAAGGACGTGCTCAACATGATCTTTGGTGGAAAGACGTGAAACCATGTTAGTGTTTTAGGCTGGAGACGCCACCGCACATGCACATTGTGCCGAGCAGGGACCATACTGTCTAGCCTGCTGTGCCGATCGCAGCATTGCGATTTGAATTGTCTCGCTATTACTTCTGCCTTTCTGCCCCAGGCTTACATTGGTGCAAACCATAGGTGTAGTACAACTTGAATCCACCCAGAGTGTTGTCTACGAGAACACGTCATGATGAGGCATCTGCCGCACGGGCAATGTGCCCAGCTGAAATCGAGTGACATAATTAGCCGTTTCCTGTTTCCCCCGCCTGTCAATTGAGTCCAACCTGTTCAAGCGCTTTCATCTGTTCAGTGTCACCCGCCGACTTCCACCTCTTCATAGGCCTCCGGGTCGACATGCCGGAACTTGCAGCGGTCGGGGCGGATGATGCGCCACCGCGGCATGCGGTCAGGACGCAGCTGGCTGTCACTGGAATGCTGGCTGCCTGGCGGCTGCTGCTGCTGAGCTGCGCCTGATTCTGCAGCTGGGGCAGCTGCAGCAGCAGCCGCCCCTGCTTGCTGGCGGCCGCCGCTTGCGGCTACTGAGGGGCTTGGTGCCGCGGCTGGGAACCCAGCTGCTGGGTGTGCCTCGCGGGCGGCTGCTGCTGGGTGTGTCTCGCGGGCGGCTGCCGTTGGCTCCGCTGCGCCGGCAGGCAACACTGCTGCGCCGTCCGCTGACATTGCCTCCGCACAGCCGCCGCTGAAAGACGGCGCTGCCGCCCTGGCTGCTGCTGCCGCGGCGCGATGGCTGTTGTGCTCGGCGCGCGCCTGCCGCGCGGCGCGTCTCCCTTGCCGCGCAGCCTGCAAGGGTGAACGCCAGCTTGCGCAGGGGCAGCAGTCCGGGCTGTCAGATGCGGCCTCTCTTTTTAATCAAGATTAAGATTAATATTGAGATAAGGATCAAGACAGCAATGTCGTCAGCCGCAAGAGCGAGGCTGGTTCCATTCGCAATTGGTGTCCATTGCGACTGAACTGAACCCAGAGGTTCAGCTGCCATGAAGTGGCCGAGGCACGCCGCGTCACACCACGATACACAAAAGTGCATCACCTGCGAGCGCGCCTCCGCGGCGGTGGCGTGCGTGAAGTCGAACGTCTGCACGACGCCCGCCTTGGCGCCCGCCGCCACATACTGATCCCGCAGGTCCACGCACTGCAGAAGGCGAGGGGATCTGTCAAGCTGGGCACTCAATGTCAGGCTGCGCATGATCAACAATGCTTCGCACGATTTCGTGCCAAGTTTGTTTGGAGTCCGGCTTGGAGAGCCTTGTCACACAAGTCATATTTCAGTAGAACTGATACTTGTTACTCATTGTCCACACCTGCAGCGCGCTGCCAGCCGCGGGCAGCCCCCGCACCGCCGGCGGGGCCTCTGGCTGCAGCCCCCGGTCTGGCTGCCGCCACTGTCGGCAGCCGGTGCCCCCCGGCTGCTGCTGTGCGCCGCGGCCACCGCGCAACGTGTCGTCAACGTGGATGAGCGTGACTGAGCCGTGCGCGGCCACGAGCCAGGGGTCCTCCTGGCGCAATGAGGCGTGCGAATGTCTCAGAGTCCCGCATGTGCAAGGTGTGCGCATGTCCCGAAGTTCCGCGCGTGCAGACATCAGGCAAGATCCCGCAAGGGCCGTCACCTTCCCTGCCCCATGTCTGGTGACGACCACAAGGCAGGTTGGGGGCATGGCAGCAGCAGAGAGTGCTGGGTCAAGACACGCACCATTGACAGTGCAGACACGGGGTCGTGCTGGGCGTGCAGCACACCCACGGGCCGCCGCGGCGCCCGCAGATCGTGTGTCAGTATCCGGCCTGCCGCCGTGCCTGCGGACACGGTGATCGAACCCGATCAGGTCCCTCAGAACGATGCACACAGGTCTAAAGCACACCCGCACCATGTGCAGCAAGGTGGTCAACCTTGTGAACTGCATGACAAAGCGCGTGCTTTGTACTTACCTGTGAATACCAGGCGGGAGTCTCGCCGCCCTTCCACGCTGCAGGTCTTCCCTTCTATGGCCAGCACACCAATGCGCTGGGCCGTCTCCAGGCTGCGCGAGCAACAGGTGGAGAGGCTTCAATCTAACTGGATTCGTGTGCAGTGGCATTGGAGACTAGCAGCGAATATGTGTTCCTGCACAGGTATCGTGGGGTGCTGGTACGGAAGGGGCGTCACCTGTGTATGTACAGGTGGGGCCCAGCCGCCACCAAAAGATTCGATCCCCTGCAGGTGGCATCGGCTGGTTTGGCATAAAATCTGTAGCGAAAAGAGAGATGAATGGGCTTGCGTGAGGACATGGTCCAAGAGCGTGGGCGCGTTGTGATTGAGATCGTGCAGACCAGCTGATGCACCACAGACAGGCATGCCAGTGATCAGCAGAGCTATTGACTGCCAGCACAGTGCCCACCTGGGCGCGACGCAGTCTACCCACTGCGGGAAAGCCAGCAGCGCACGCGGGTGCAGGCTCTCACGGCACCAGATGCGCGCTGAATAGTCCCAGCTGCCTGCAGCAAGACAAAAGTTCATGTTTAAACTTCAGGTTGTGTGGCTGTAACGGCAGCATGTTATGCTTGAGAAGCTGTAAGTGAGGATGTCATGAGTGCATTGTCGTGGCGTATAACACGACACCCACGTACAGCAATGCTCACCGCTGTAGATGTTCCTCTGGTCGAACGCGACGGTGCTGACGGGCCCCGTGTGGCCCTTCAGCTTGCGCGCAACCTTCAGGTCGAAGCCGCGCGGCCCCGCTGCCCGCCACGCTCGCAGCATGTGGTCCTGAGGGACAGGGCGTCTTCTGATGTCAGGGGTGGATATCAGAACTCAGCCTGTATGGCATCACCTGATCTTCTGCAAACCAGGCTGAAACAGAACTTCAACACAGCGTCCCGATCGCCAAGGCGAGCATCCTTGAACCGTGGGCTACTTCAGAAATGCTCAGGCATCACATCCGAGGCATTGGTCAACTGCAGCCACCTGACTGGTGGCCGCAACCAGCAGCTCCTCGTCGATGGCTATGCCCCGCACGATGCCGCCCAGGCGCCGGGTGCTCGCCAGCGGCAGCCCCGCCTGCAGGTCCCACACCCGCACTGTGCGGTCTGTCGATCCTGCAGGACGAATCGCACAAAGGGAATGGCGTTGCCAGATGTTGGCGATGTGCGCTTCCATGCATGCTCCAGCTCCATTCGGGATTCAGCCTTTGAAACTGCTGGCATCTGAGCAGAGTGCGAAGTTTTCAGTGCTGAACATTTCGTGGTTTCGCTTCTCGAATTGGCAGAGGTCCGTTACATATGACTGACCTGTGGCGAGCAAGTTGTGCGCCGGCAGCAGGCCAACGGCTTTCACCCCGCCGGCATGGCCACACACTCTGTCCTGCTGCGCGCGGCCGCGGTACGAGTGCAGCTGCCGCAGCTTGTCAGCATAGCTGACCTGCCACCGCTCTGCGGCCTGGCTCGTCCGCGGGCGCCAGCGCTCCATGTAGTGCCCCTTCCATAGCCTGCGGGGGAAAACGGTGATTTCTTGACGCTCAGCCGAGATGCTCAGGCTCGATGTGCCTCGGTGCCCAGCCGTCAGAATGTGCGCCTGTGGCACCTGTGGCGGAGTTTGTGCATTTTGTGCAGCGACCGTGCAATGCAGACTGCAGACTGCAGACCGTCCAATACTTGGCATTGTCACAAGGCTCCGCAGCGCCCACCGGTCTGTCAGCGAGTCGACGCCGTGTTCCCGCCATCCTCTGCAGACGGAACCCGCCACGGCCAGGTCTCTGGGCCCCAAGGAGTGGAATATGCGGTTGACCACAAGGCCAGGCAGGTCATGGACCGTAGGCTGCGCATCGTCGCTTGCGCAGTTCATTGCCGCAGGGCCTGTGGGTGCGCTAGGAGCGCGCTGAGGCACGTGAAATTTGCACAGCTGTTTCAGGTGTAGTCACATCGTCATGCTACCGTCGACTGGAAAAGAAAGTGTTGACATATGTGTGAGTGACTGTCCCCTAGTTGTCGGTGTGCACCAAAGCACACGCGCCGCGCAGCTGTACAAAACCGTACGTTACTGCGGTTTAGAGACTTACAACACGATATACAGCCACTCTGGGCTGATAATGACAGGGTGCACCTGCCTGAAACAACACCAGGAAACCTGCTGCTTCAGAGTCCCTCTGTGGGCTTTGCTTCAGGGTTTTGCAGAGCGGCGTGCAACTTGTGCACGGCAGAAGTGCTGCTGGGAGCCTTTTTCGGACGCACCGTGCACCACCTGCAGCTCCTGCTGTACAACCTGTATCGCGTGCGCCCTCCTCGGTCGGCGCTGCACCACACGACGCAAGCCGCCGACACCACATCAGCAGGCAATCATGGTGAGCGGGCTGGTGGCTGCTGGCGGATGGCTGACGGCTGAGAGGCAGCGAGCATATGTTGAGTTGGACACCATGCATGATTCGCTACTGTGCGGGCGCTGAAACATGGCGATTGGTTTGGCCGATCGAAAGGCTTGCCTCACGCTCGAAATGTGCATCTCTGCCAGGCGTCGCGCTTCTGGGGAGGAGGCAGCAGCAGCGACGATGAGGAGGACGAGGTCGCAGCCACATCCTCTGAGGAGGATTCGGACTCAGACTCGGACTCCTCCAGCAGCAGCTCCGATGACGACAGGAAGGGAGCGTCCAAGTGAGCGGGAAGGCAAACTGCGCGGCGTCCATAGTCAATAAGTTATTACTTGAAGCTGGATGCACGAAAGGCGCTGCCTGTGCGCTTTGTCAAGGCATGAGGAACTGCATTCACACGACGTCGGGTTGACGGCCGCGCTTTGCTGCAGGTTCCTGGTGGGCTCCGACAGCTCGGACGACGAGGATGACAAGCGCGTCGTGCGGTCGGCGAAGGACAGGCGGGGCGAGGAGTTGCGCACCATCTGCGATGAGATGCGGGTGGGTGCCGGGCAGCGTGATAGTCGGGATCTGTGCTTGCAGCAGCTGGCAGCGGAGGCTGCAGATCGCCATAGCATTCTACAAGCAGCCTACATGCGCTTGCAGTCTGTCAAACCAATCTGGAGTGTCAGGTGTGGCTGTGGTGTAGTCACAGAGCCAGCATCACTGCAGTTTCAAGCACGCACAGCTAAAGCGCCGGTGACACGCGTCATGCGCTGTGCCGCCGCAGAACAAGATGCACATCAACGACTGGTCCGCCATCCAGACGCTGTTTGACAAGCTCAACAAGCAGCTGGAGAAGATCATGAAGACGGCGCCGGGCCTGGGCGTGCCGCGCGTGTATGCCCGCATCCTGGTAAGCCATTATGCTGTTTTCTTGGCATGTCTGCAGTGGCAGAAGAGGCTGCCGAACGTCCATGCCGCTGCCAGTTTTTTATTCTATATGGGGGTGCTGCAGGAGAGTCTCGCGGACTGCACTCGAACATGGGCATGCGACGTGAGTCAGTGATGGGGCTGCAAGTGAAGGGGCTGGGTTTGATGTACCACCGACACTAAATGCAGGCGGAGCTGGAGGACTTTCTGTCAAAGTCGCTGGCAGACAAGGCGGCGCGCAAGAAGATGTCTGCGACCAATGCGCGTGCGCTCAACACGATGCGCCAGCGCGTGAAGAAGCACAACGCGGGCTTCCAGAAGGAGATCGAGGCCTTCCGGGAGCACCCCGTGTCCAGCAGTGAGGACGAGCCCGAAGGTGGGTGCCGGCCGCAGCACTGCAGCACCCGTAGAGACGCTTGGCATTGCTGGAGGAGCGGGCTGCTGGCGGATGTCTACAGCTGTTGGGGATGCTTTGTATTGCCAAGCGTCATTTGCAAAAGCCAGAAAAGCAGGCTTCATCAAGAGCAGGAAAGCAACCTCAGAGCTGACATCGTGGTGGTTGTGGTCCAGCACAGCCTGACGCTCCCGCTTCCTAATGCGTCGCAGAGGAGGAGGCGGAATCGTCGGACAGCGAGGCAGAAGCCAAGTCGGCGGGCGAGGCGGCGGACGAGGCCTTCGAGAAGATCCGTTCGCGGCAGGAGAAGAAGCGGGACAAGCTGTTCACCATGGACCCCACGCAGATCACGTACGACATGGTCGGCAAGAAGCTGCGCGAGATTGTCACCTCGCGCGGCCGCAAGGGCGTCGACCGCTCCGAGCAGGTCCGTGTTTCCTTCACATGTCACATGTGAACGAAAAGTGAGCACGCAGTGTCACCTGCACGGACTTTGCCTTGTCCAGGGTTGTGTCCCAGAAGTGAAGACAGATGTGGCGCATGTGATGATGCTGACACAGTCCTGTTTGCTGCTGGAACTAGAGTCTGATTTGCCTGTGGATTGTGTGCTCACGAACTGTGCTGCAGGTGGAGATGCTGGAGTACCTGGCACAGGTGGCCAAGGGCCCTATGCAGAAGCTGGAGGTGTGCGCTTCTGGAACACCTCACCTGCCCAGCTCCAAACAGAGCCCCCTGGATGTTGCATTGCGCTTGAAAACAGCAACCTTCCGCGTATGATTGCCAGGCGCTGCTTTCCTATCAAAGGAACATCAATGCTGCTTTGTTATGCAAGGGAGCATCACCTAGGTCGGCACCAAGTCTGTTCTGGAAAAGCGCAGGTGCTGGTGCATGTGGTGTCGGCGCTGTTCGACATCAACCCCAACATGACGACGCACATGCCGGTGCACCTGTGGAAGAAATGCGTCGCGACGCTGCTCGACATTTTGGCGCTGCTGGAGGAGCAGCCCCACATCTCCCTCGACGAGCACTTCGACGGCGGCGACGAGGAGCGCACCGGTGCGTCGCCTGTCCTCACATTCTGACACTTTGGGAACCACAGTTGCGCACACCATCTGATTGCCTTGCGTTGCGGACATGTGCTCATGTTTCAGTTTGGGATGGGCTGGACAGAGATCGCTGGTCTGGCTTCTGGCTCGCGCTGCTGGACCACTTGCATCCTGTCTCAATGCACTGACACAGCATGTGCGTGGTTTGTCGCAGAGGAGCCGACGGACGGCAGCCCAGTGCGTGTGTGGGGCAACCTGGTGGCCAATGTCGAGCGGCTGGATGACGAGCTCTTCAAGAGCCTGCAGGTGCGCGCAGACCATACCACTGCCACCATCTCTGAATCGGATTGGGGAGTCTGTGTGGTTGCACTCCCTTGCGTTAGTCCTGCCGTCCCGTGGCAACGCTGCGTCACGTAGGCAAGAGTGCAGTGACGATGATCGACATGAAGCTGCAAGTTCTGTGCATCGCAGGTCATCGACCCGCACACGCACAAGTTCATGCAGCGGATGCAGGATGAGCCGCTCTTCCTCGCGCTGGCGCAGAAGGTACACTCTTGGCTTTGACATGCGCATTCGACTGCATCCACGTTATCAGGTTTCTGCCTGGCAATACTGTTGGGCCACGGCACCGCTGCTGGTGTTGCTGTTGTTGTTGCCCAGTCACCAACACCAGAGACGCCTGACGCTTCTTGCAAAAAGTTCTGACGCCTATTGCGCAGGCGAGCGCGTACTTGGAGCGCAAGGGCGACATGACAGCGCTGCCGCGCATCGCGCTGCGCCGCATCGAGCACCTGTACTACAAGAACGACGTGGTGTATGACGCCATGCGCCGCCACACAATCGCCAAGCAGGTGTGCATACAGAGAGCGCGTCGCCCCGCCGTTTCGCCGCTGCTGTTATCCTTTCCCTGGCCTGTGAGTGGGGCACGCAAAAGCTCCAGTTCGCTGGGCGCCTCCCAAGTCGCTGGCACTGAACACGCGGCTCAACGGAGTTGGCATGCATGTACCACAGCATGCTCTGTGGTAGCGATTGACCTGTTGTGCATCTTGTCCCTGCAAAACAGGAGGCGCAGGCGGCGGGCAAGCAGGAGGAGGAGGAGAAGGAGGCGCAGGATGAGAAGGCTGACCTGGGCGACGAGGACGAGCCCACCGAGGAGGCCGCGGTGCGCACCAGTCCTACTGCACTGCCAGCTCTTCTTTAGTACCTAATGTTTATGTGGCAGCTGCTGGACGGCTATCAGCACGCATTTGCATGAAGAAGAAGGGCGTCCTGGGTGATGAGGACAAGCCCACTGAGGAGCCTCCAGTGCGCCTTTATGTCAACTGTGCTCCCGGGCGCAGTGTTTCACAACACTGCTGCAGGACGATAAGTACAATGCTTTGCATGAAGCAGTGCAAAAGACAGCCAGTCTAGACCTCCGGACGCAGCTGTCAGAGCGGTCCGGAGAGGCGGCGGTTGGCTGGGAAGGAAGGTGGTGCAGCGCTCAAAACCAGGGTGCCATATATGTCCACCATCTAATGGGGAGTCGCCAATTAGCAAGGCTTGTCAAAGGTTTGATCTTTCTGATAGGCCGAACTGCTCTATCTGCAGGCCATTCCGGCGGACAAGGTGGTGGTGCCCATCCCGGCGGATTTTGTGATGGCGGAGAGTGTGCACGCGCTGATGCGGGAGCTGACGGCGCTGGTCTACAAGCATGGAGACGAGCGCACCAAGGCGCGCGCCAGCATCTGCGCCACCTACATGCGCTGTATCCACGACGACTTCTACACCGCGCGCGACATGCTGCTCATGAGCCACCTGCAGGCGCGCTCCTGCTCCTGCTTCTCCCTCATGTCAGCTTGTCCTATTGAATACCTGAACAGTAACCCTGCAGCTCCAAGCACTTCCAAGCATTTCCAAGCAGAGGGTCGCATCCGTGGTCGGCGGCTGCTGGCACGCCTTGGCTACCCGTGACCGCTTTGCTGTCCAAGCAGCGGCTGCAGTGGGGCCTCGGGCTCTCCACCGTCGCCTGGCCACAATGCGACATGAGACAGTGTCTTGTCCAGGTCTGCATGGGCTGCACACTCAGCGTGACACATCATTTTTGCTTCGCCGCACTCACGCGCCGCGGTCACTTTCCAACCCTGCAGGACAATGTACAGAACATGGACATCAGCACGCAGATCCTGTACAACAGAGCACTGGGGCAGCTGGGCCTGTGCGCCTTCCGGGCCGGCCTCATCCCCGAGGCGCACTCCTGCCTGAGCGAGATCTACTCCTCGGGCCGCGTCAAGGAGCTGCTGGCGCAGGGCATGGCCATGAGCCGCTGGCAGGTGGGTGCCGCACTGCAGGATGTGCATGTGATTTTGAGCTGAAATGGTAACCACAGATCAAGGAGGGAATTCACCTGTAGGCGTGCACAACCACATGAGTGCGTGGCTGTGCAGGAGCATTCATGATCAAGGGCGACACCTGTGAATTGTGCACACGGTCTGGCGCGGCGAATGTGGCCCGAACATTGAAAAATCTCATCAGAGGGTGCTAAAGTTGCGGCTTTTGCATTGGTCACAGGAGAAGACGCCGGAGCAGGAGAAGCTGGAGCGGCGGCGGCAGATGCCCTTCCACATGCACATCAACCTGGAGTTGCTGGAGTCCTGCCACCTCATCTGCGCCATGCTGCTGGAGGTGCTCTGCCGCCCCCAGCGGTGCCTGCTGTCCCGATTTTGTGCACGTCAGACCGTGATTCTGCAGGCTTCAGGTGCCCAATGCATCACCGGACATCAGCAGCATGGCATCACACAACGTGCCATGCACCTGTCAAGGGAATTGCAAGGTGACTGATCACGCAGCACACACTCTGTTGCAGGTGCCCAACATGGCGGCGGCAGGTCTGGACTCGAAGCGACGTGTCATCTCAAAGCACTTCCGCCGGCTGCTGGACAACTACGAGCGCCAGACCTTCACAGGTGCGTCTGATGGGCGCCATGTGTGCTGGGCTGTGGCCTCTCAAACCACTGCCAGCTGCTGCAGGATCCTGGACCATAGGTGTGTTGACCGTGAACAAGGCAGTGCACCGTATCTCTTTTCCCTCCCTGGCCACGACTTCTGACCGCTCGAGGAGGATGTAACCCGGTGCAACATCAACCGCGGCGCTTGCCTTGCCCAGGCCGCAGCGTCTCCCCCGCTGCGGCCACGCGGCCTGCCCCGCACACCATGTTTCCTATGATACCAAATCAAGGCTCGTCAAGTACTATTCTCAGCCCTGCAGCAAGGCGTTTAGCGCTGTAGACACGACTGAAGGATGCTGATGTCTGAGTCAGCGTGCGACGTCACCACAGGGCCGCCAGAGAACGTGCGGGACCATGTGATGGCGGCGACCAAGGCGCTGTCGGCCGGCGACTGGTCGGGCGCCTTCAACCACCTGGCCGCGCTGCCTGTGTGGGGCCTCATGCCCCGCAAGGACGAGGTGCGTTTGCTTCGGTACAGGCTTCATGCAATGACACTAATGGGGCCTGCGATGCCAACCCTATATTTCGAATTAGGCGTAGGCGATGCCTGTTGCCCCTGTGGAGTTGATGCGCCAACAGTCCCTGGTGTACACCAGGGTAAAAGTCGTGAACAGGGGCCATTGCTAGGGGTATGTAAGGACCTTCAAGTACCCCTGCCATTGCCCCTCGGTTGCTTTGCATCGTTTGTGTCTGCAGTATGGTCCTCTTCCATATTCATCAGTCGCAGGGTCCTCTTGACTTAATGCCCCGCAGGTGTTGGACATGCTGAGGGAGCGGGTGCAGACGGAGGCGCTGCGCACCTACCTGTTTGCGTATGGCCTGCACTACGCCTCCGTGTCGCTGGACCAGGTCGCCACCAGCTTCCAGCTGCACGACAAGAAGGTTGGTGCACCGAAGTCTCGCAGAAGCCTCGTATGGAATCTTGCATGTGCTGCATGGTGCCTTCCAGTAGGCGAGGGTGGACTCGGTCTGTGAAGCTGTTCTGTTTGCAGCCAATGTGCAGCGACACCACAGAAATGGCTCCCGAGCACACGATGTGTCAAACGCATCGTGCAGGTGCACAGTGTGGTGAGCAAGATGATGATGGAGGAGGGCTTTGCCGGCAGCTGGGACCAGCCCACGCGCTCTGTCGTCATGCACAACGCCCAGCCCAGCAGCCTGCAGACGCTCGCCTCCGACCTGTCGGACCGCGCCGCAGGTGCCGCCCCGACCCTCCATGCCTCTGCCCCCGCGCCACTGCTGATGCCACATTTTGTCGTGCATCAATCTCCACCCGACTGCATTGCACAGGCGCCTGCATGACAGGAGGGCCACATATCAGTCCCTGCTGATGTGTGGCCCTCGAAAGCTTTAGTCCTTGCGCATGAGGCCGTCACGCCATCACCTGACCTGCTGTGCTCCTCTCCCTGCAGCGCTGGTGGACCTGAACGAGCGGGCGCTGGCGCTGCGCACGGGCGGCATGCGCGACGAGGAGGACGGCGCCTCCGGCCCCTACGGCGAGCCCGGCATGGGCGGCGGCCGGGTGATGCCCTCCCTCCCCCTGAGCATCTGCTGTCAGTCCTTGTCGCAATCCTTGTTCGTTTCTGCTGCATCTGCGCCGGGGGTGTCTTGGTATCTGACAGTCACAGGTCTCCAGCACAGGGCATTGATGCAGACAGACAGTCAGACTGCGTCCGCAGATCGCACAGGTCCAGCCATGAACTCGGGCATCACCTGCTCATGTGCAGGGTCGCGGCCGGGGCCGCGGCAGGGGACGCGGCCACCTGCCGCTGCAGGGCGACCGCGAAGGCGGGCGCGGCGGCAGGGGCGGACGCGGCGGCCGCAGCGGCGGCCGTTTCACGGGCAACTACGGCTACGTGAGCGGCTACCAGCGGGTGTCGGACTTCGATCGGGGGGCACCCGCCATGATCCAGCTCGGTGGCGGCGGCGGCCCGCCCAGGCGGTGAAGGGACTGGTGCTTCGCAGGGAGGATGCTCAGGATGAGACGACGGCACATTTTGGAGGATGCATTCATTGTATACAGCAGCGGGACTGGCTAGTGTAAGAATGTCTGGCCTGGTGTAGAGCTATACTCTGGCTCTCCTGCTTCAAAATCTCCTTGCACACCAAGACTGAGTCATCTTGCTGAGACCCCTCTGGACCACAATTGCGCTTCCCCCAAGGGAGCCAACTGTGCCCATCATAGTACCTAGAGCCGTTTGGTGATTTGCAAACGCTGGCTGCGACATGCACTGGCTGCGAAGTCTAAGCGCCCATGCGGTGCAGACAACAGCTCGCTAGACACTAGGAGTACAGACCTTTTACGCTCGGCCAGCTCGTGCAACTGGTTGCAAATGCAGTTTATCACTCGCCTACCGTAGGCGTGCCTGTCATTGTCTCGGAATACCCGAACCCAGTCGCAGGAAGCAGCGGCAGCTTCCACATCGCGGCAGTGCCCCGGCACTGAGGCGGCACGGTCATCACTTACCTAAAAGTCTATGCTGTCCACCCAGCCACGATCAAGGGCTCACACACCCTCACCCACGTATGGTTGACTATGCCACAGTTGCTGGTCATGCCCATCGATCGCCGGAGAATTCGGCTTGGAAGCAAATGAGCATCACCTCAGGAAAACGAACTGAGTGAATCATTTCAACAAAGTACACATAGCATGGTCAAACACGCAGCTGGGAGAGGCGACGTGAAGATGCCACGTTGAGCTGGCTGCTAGCAGCGTTCCCCTCCATGACATTGATTAGTTGGGCGCAAAACCGAACACACTCAACAATCCTGCCAGGTTCAAGAAGCTGCACTGGCACAACCCGTTCAACACACACTGTTACGACTGTCCAATCAGATCCCCAGCGTCTCTGTTCACACGGCATCTTGCTTCGAGCTGTCCGGCGGTGCCTCTGACGACGAGGCCGACTTGAAGCGATTGGACAGCCGGCTCTTGAAGTCTGCAAACGTCGCGGAGCCGTCCTTTGGCGGGCTGGCGCCGGCTGCAGGCTTCTGATGGCCCCTGTCGTTGGCCAGCGCCCCGCTGAAGCGGCTGAAGACCGAGTGGCCGCCGCCGCCGTCCTGTCGGGGCTGCGCCTGCGCCGGGAGTAGGAGGTAAGCGTCAGCTACAGCATGACTTCTGTGTCGACTGTTGGCAGCCGGCCAAAGTTCCGGGGGCATCATCGTCATCTCACGAGCCGTTCTCCGGGCTGCATGCGCCATTTACGTGGCTTCGTGTGCAAACATATGTACCTGTGACGGCGTCGCCAGACTGCTAACACTCACCTGAGTGCTGGAAGCCGCAGCACCGCCAGCTGGCGGCTGGCTGGCCCGCAGGGCTGCGTTGACAGCCTTGTGCAGCTGCGCATTCTCCTGCAGCACCGTCGCAAACGCCGCGCGTATTTGCCGCTCCTCGTCGCTCCAGGTGCCTGCAGAACAATGCTGGTGGATGCTGCTCATGTGCACTCTCAGTGCAGCGAAACTCTACGGTGATAGTCCAATGACACCTGGACGCCTCATCAGGAAAGACTCGCACTTCAGTCTGCAAAGCATCTATTGTGCGTACTGCCAGGTGCATGGCTCCTCTGACAGCACCGCGTGCCTGGCATCAGAGAAGACGCACCCGGATTGTTGGCGAGCAGCGCCGCCTCAGCTGCCAGGGCTTGAATGCGGTCGTCGCTCGTCTGCAGCAGCTGCTCCCCGGGTGCGCCTGCGTCATGGGGACAGCTGATCACGGGGATAGCTGACCATGGGGATAGCTGACCATGGGGATAGCTGATCCTGTCTGCAGGCTGCAGGCATTTCAGGCAATCTTGCCATGGATCGAAGCCGCCTGAGCTGAGAAGCAAAGCAAGCTTGTCGGGCAGTGCTTCCCCTCCCGCCGGATGCTCGGCTGTGGTGTTGTCAACACTGAGCAGGCTGCTGCCACAACCGTGGATCTGCTGGGGTGTGTATCATCTGCAGTGTGCCCAAGATAACTCGCCTAAGCTGCCGCCGTCTTGCTGCTGCTGGTCTGACTCCGATGCCGCCGTCATGGACTCCACAGCGCAGTCTGCCAAACGCTGCCGCAGCGCCGCCACCTCGGCCAGCAGCACCCTGTGCGGCGCCGTCGCTGTCACCGCAGCAGGCCCCTCTGCTAGTGCTGGGACTGCCGCGGGCGCCGCTGCCGCTGCTGCGCCGTCTGCAGCTGGCGCAGCCTCGCTGGGCGCTGCTGCTGCGGCTGCACGGGCCTCTGCCAGCTGCTGGCGCAACGACTTGACCTGCAGACAAACTCGACAGTATGATGCTGAGATATCGAAAAGCAAAGCCAGCAGCTGCAATAAAGGTCACACATGACGACTCCAAAAGTCGCCACGTCTGGCGACGTGAGAACCCTGAAGAACACGAAGCCACGCCTGCGAGAAGTGCTCAGGGATGCTTCAATTTGTGACGTCAGGGGAACGGGTGCACCTCTTTGGCCAGCAGCTTCTGCTTGGCACGGTTCTGCGCCTCCGCATCTGCCAGCTGCATGCGCGCCGCCTGCAGCGCCGCCTGCGCCTCCCGCAGCTGGCTGTCCGGCTCGGCCTGCATTACGGCAGCAGCAGCTAAGGGGGTCAAGCCTTGACATGCTCATGCGAGCATGCTTGTGTTTGTGCTGGACAATTTGCACTGCGCCGGCACCTCCGGCATCCGGCATGCAAGATTAGGCAATGAGACACCGAAACTGAAGACACTGAAAGACCAGCACACTCGTTGATGGGCGATGCATATGTCTCACCTGACCGGCTGTGGCTGCGTCTGGTGCATCCGGAGCAGCGGCTGCAACGTCTACGCCCGCCGCGGCCTCCTGCTGCGACGCGAGCGCCTCCCCTTGCACGGCTGCGGTGGGGCCAGCCGGCCGCTGCGCCGCCTGTGCTGCCAGCTGCCCCTGCAGCTCCGTGATGCGCCCACTTTCGTCCTGCAGCGCCTGCAGCACAAGAAGTAGCGTCTATGCCGGCTGAGGAGGATACTGCGCTCTTGATGCTGTCGGCAACAGACTCTCTGTGCTACAGCACTGTGATGGCCATGCACGAAGAGGATCCTTGCATGATTGACGCTGAAGCATGCTCTAGGCATTTCTGAGCATCCAGAATCCAGCAGGCTCATGCCGATCTGTAAGCCAAAGCTGTACGAATGTGTACTGACGATCCGTACCTTCTGCAGGTCCAGGATGCGCTGGCATTCTGCCGCCAGCCGACCCGCCAATTCGACATTGCTTCCCGGCGGCACTGCCGGTATCAACTACATTTCGATTCACAGTTTCGAGAGTAGACTGTCAATCTTCCGGCACCTTTTGCAGGTCAAGGGTGCGCTGGCGCTCCGCCGCCAGCAGGCTTGCCAGCTCGGCGTCGCTGCCCGGCGGCACCGCCGGCGAGGCGCGGGGGCCACTGTGTGGCTGCGCTGCGGCGAGCTGCGCCTCGAGCGTTGTGACGCGCTCGAACAGACCCCGCTTCGTTTCCTGGTCCGTGCGCATGGTCTCCACCGCGTCCTGCCGTGAGTTCAACGTTCCAAGTGATCGGGAGGGTGACGTACTCAAGGCTGCGCTGTTGCGTTGTGTCTGCCGTCAGCATCTCGCTGCGGTTTTGACTGCTCTCTCGACGCTCGCCAGTTCCTTGTGCACGATGGTCACAAACGTCATACCAAATTGCAGCGCTTCTGCAGGACTTGGTTCACGTGAGCAAGCGTAAGAGGCCCGGCAGTTCTCGCCCATTTGCCACCTGCAAGGTCGTGGCTGGCGCTGCAGGCGCACATCCTCCTGTTTCGGCCCAATCAGGTGCAGGCATAGCAGTCAAGATGCAGCCAATTCCCCACCTGCAGGTCGTGGCTGGCGCGCTCGAGGCGCTCCCGCAGCATGCGAACCAGCCGCCGGATGTTGCCGCGGTGCTCCACTCGCAGCCCCAGCCGCATCTCCGTTACAGCAGAGCCCGCTGGGCTGCCGCCGGGCGCCTCCCGGCCGCCGCCGCCAAAGCCGCCGCTACCGCTGCCGCCGAAGGCCTCGCCCGGGTGCGGTGGGAAGGGGTCGCTGGCGGCGGACCGGTGGTGCGGATCGCCGCCCGCGCTGCTGCTGCCTACAGCAACGATGCGGCGCCATCATGAGCTGGTTAAACTTTTTAATGCATGGACAGAGTCCGTTACCGTCACGACCACAGGACCTACACCTCACGCTCACAAGCTTTAGGTCACAGCCGGCCCATGGCCTCCGTGCACAACAGCCGGCACTTGGCGTCCGTGTACAAATGAGATCACGCACAGCACGTTCCTGCTGCAAGGAATGAGGTGTCGGATCCCGTGTCGTCAAATTCGGACATCGCGTCCTCGGACGCCGCGAAGTCGGCGGCGCTGGCGACGCTGCCCGAGCGCAGTGCCCCCGGCGACGTCATCAGCGGCGGCCGCACGTCGCCCGCCGCCGACGGCTGCGGCGACCTGCGCTCACATCAGACGCTGTGCGATCACAGTGTGTGAATGCACTGCCGCATGGATTGGACACTGTAAATTGGATGCCAGCCTGCGCCCGTGATGACCGCAGATCTGTCTCTGTAGTGCTGGATGCAGCACCCACGGCACTTTCGCGCGGCAAAGGAAAGGGAACAGCAACAGAAAGACGGGCGATACCGGAATAAGCACAAAACTCACTGCGCCATACGGGTGGCATTGGTGAGCTCCGAGGACTGATGACTTGGCATCCAACAGTTGACCTTTCCTTTCGGAAACACTAAGGCGCCGAAAGAATTCAGGTTCTCACCGCGCCATGCGGGCGGCATCGGTGAGCTCCAAGAACTGATTCAGCACCCGCGAGCGTGCTGTGCGCGGTTCAGCGATCAGCTTCCACAGCCACGCCTCCAGCTCGCGGCGGCGCTTCTCGACCGCCTCCGGCTTCTTGGATACACTGAAAGGCGTCCACCGTGGCGCAAGGCCCGGCGCCGCAACGGCGTCCTTCCCCAGCTCCTCCTTGAGCTGCGCGGGTGGCGATGTTTTGAGAAAGCTGGAATGCATTCAGGATGCACTGAGGCACACTCGACACGACGCATGTGGCTTGCTGAAGTGCATCGAGACGCCGAGGTTGGAAGTCATTCGCTTCGGGCCATACTGCAGTGTGTCATGTGGACAGCAGGGCGCTTCTGTCAATTGGGTGGACAGGTGCCCATTCGCCTGCGATCCCATGGCACATGCAAAATCCGTGTCTGCGCTGGACGCACCATGCGTTGCAGCTTTTGGAAGTGGCTAAAGCGGCGCAGGACGCTGCGCGTGCGAGGATCGCCATGGTGCTCCGGTGGCATTATGCTGACCTCGATCCTGTAGAACTGCAGAGTGCCAAGGCCGCCGCAAAGTCAGAATATGCGCGAATTGAGACAGTACTTGTCGAGACACGTCGGCATCGTTGTAGATGTCAGATTGATACTCGAACATGCAGGTGTTGTGGCAGTGTTGTGCCTTGTGGCCTTACCACGACCGAATCTTCCGCTTCCAGCGAGGCCTGAGTCCATGATGGAATGTCGACGCTGTACCGCCACCCGCCATTCATCTGAGCCAATGCCTACCAAGTTGTACGTGAGATACCCAGGATAATGGGGCAGGACTGTGGCATGAAGAGCAGAAACGGATCGGTTGACAAGAGCAACCAATCCTTCGCCGGAAGGGTGGCTGCAGCTGCACCCTGCGTCAGTGTGATTTGCTTGCAGCGCTTCCAAGCGTTGTAACGATGCAGTTTAAGACTGTGCAGAAAGGATGGTGCCGGAGCGAGCCGAGCAGAGCAGGGCACGTGCACTCGTTCCGGAGCTGTCTGACTCCGACCGGTGCAAAAGTTTTCTATCGCCCACATGCCAATTGCGAGCTTTCAGATCGAGCACAAAACAGCGCGCGTGTGCACTCGCTTGCTTTGCCACTTGCTGGTCGACGTCCACACCAACTGCCCAGAGGGCAAACCTCACCACCTTCTACTGCTCCAGCAGGGCGGCGAGACGCAGGAAGCGCCTGTGTAACGGTTTCATAATCCGTCTTGGCGTTGATCCCGATTCATGCCCGTCGAGCTGGGGGGCAGAAACCCCTTTGCAGCCAGCTCCGAAGCGGATGCGCACGCACAGCGCCAGGCCATGAGTGGACCACAGGAGCAGGTCTCCGCGACTTCCGTCCAGGGGCAGGCCGCGGTGAACCTGGCGCAGCTAGACACGCTGGTCCGGCAGTACATGGTCGTCGAGGACATCGTTGAGGTGCGCCGGTCTGTGCCGTTTTTGGACCTGCTGCATCAACGGCTTTGGTTTGTGCAATGTTGGAACCCTGCGCCGTGGAGATGGACAGCCATTGAATCAGATTATCGCAGGGCGACGACGCTGCTGACAGCGATGTCGGCCGCAAGGCGCGGCGGGAGTGCGAGGCGGTGCGGGAAGCGATTCTCAATGCGGATGTGCAGGCGGGCCTGCGTGCTGCTGACGCCGTGGACTCCAGTGTGCTGCAGGCATGTTTCTCTGACGCTAAAGTATCGTATCCCTTTGTCTCTTCTGAATCTCCTCTGGATAATGGTTACGTCTATCCTCCACACAAGGCATACACAGCCACATCGGAGACCGCAGGACACTTCAGAACTATGAAGGGTTTTGTATATTTGAGAACCACGTGGAAGCTCCCTTCGCCTCTCTCGACGCTGCACATGTGCGGCCGTGCAGGACCAGCGGCTACTGTTCCAGCTGAAGAAGCAGGAGCTTGTGGAGGTGCTGCGGCGCAGCTCCTGCAAAGAGGCTCTTGGTGAGGCATGCCTGATATAGTGCTGCATGGCGCTCTCAAACGCTCCAACGAACTGGTCAAGGACAAGCAGTTACTGGTGGTCCTTGAACGAGGCGGTATGGCAAGTTTTTTCGCAAACAAGGCGGCTTACGCCTTTAGAAACAAACATGGAAAACCAATCAGGATGCATACATTGGGAGAAGGCACCTTATATTTGTGCATCATTTCCGTGCAGCGTGCGTGCGGGCGGGGCTGGCGGGGCTGGCGTTAAATGCGTACCCGGAGGCCTACTCCGAGTTCAAGCACCTCATGCTGGCCTTTGTCTATGACGAGGACGCGACGCCGGTACATCCACATTGACTCCCCTTTTGTGATCCCGGTGTCCACATCTCTTTCAGAGCTCATAGCTTCATTTGAACCTAATTTTGACATTGGATATTGACGTTCACTATCGAGTTGCTTGTCATTATTAAACTCTCCTATGAATCTGCAGATTTCTCTTTATCTGCAGTCGCCGGTGGCGGACCTGTGGAAGCCGGCGGAGCGGGAGAAGCTGGCGGACGTGCTGTGCGGCACCCTGAAGCAGGCCGTTGGTGCGGGATTCAGTACAGTACTCGCTGTGCAGACTCTGAATCAGGCTGGTGGACTTGCTGTGTGGCACCCTGAAGCAGGTGGTGGACTGGTGCTGGACATGCAGTCGCTCTGCACTTCCATATCAGGCCAGGCAAACACTATGCTGTGCTGCACAAGGCGGTGGGCGCTCATATGGAACCTGCACGTAGCATAAGGTTCAAGGTCTTGCAGCTGTGCTCTGCCCTGCACAGCATTCGCTGATGATACTGCAACATCGGGCATTGCGAGGCCCGGAGACACACTGTCGAGGCTCGAACAAAGCCGCCATAGGACACCATGCTGTTGACGCAAGGCATGTGCCTGCAGGCGGCTTCGACTCGGACTTCTCCAACCTGCTGCGCTACCTGGCGGTCACCTCCCGCAGCTTCCACGCGATGCGCGACCGTGGGGGGCACCGCTGCGGCGGTGCCTGCGCCCTGGCATCGCAGCTGCTGCTGCCGGAGCGGGCGGCGCGGCCGCTGCCTCCGGACACCAGCGGCACCTTCCCAGAGGCCACCGTCCAGGCGCTGAGCCAGGTGCGTGTTGCCTCATTCAGCAGAACCTCGACACGACAGCTGCGTTTCTCAGCAATGAGATTGCCAGCGTCACTGCAGTGGGCCTCGCGCCGCTGCATCCCAAGACTAGCTGCACCTTCCCTGGAGTGACCGTCCAGGCGCTCAGCCAGGTGCCTCCTTGTGTCTGAACTGAGTGCACTCGTAAGTGCACTGCGCCATCTGCTCTCAAAGAAAAGCCAGCAGCTGTAGGCAACTGCGCCTATCGGCAATTCTAGGTCTCTGCGATGCTGCGCCGGCGGCACAGCCATTGAGCTGACGTCATCGCGGCGTATCGCCTCGCCGGCGGCGATGCGGCCCAGTGACAGGACAGCTATCTCAGCAGGCCCCTGACTCTGGAGTTTACATGCTATCTTCAACGCGCGCAGGCAGCGGAGCTATCGCGGGAGGACGCAATCGCGGCGCTCAAACGATCGGGCGGCGACGTGGACGGGGCGCTGACCGCTGAGCTGGGCTGCTTCCGCCTCAAGCCAGGCCTGCTGGAGGACCTCGCCTGGGAGTATGCGCTGTCCAGGTGCCGTGAATAGTCTTAGGGTCTTCATCAGTCTGCAGCAAGCAGAGCCCCTCTGATCCAGCTTTGGATCCACTCTTGGAACCAGATGCTGAGAAGATCTTGCCCGCCGGCAATTGCCTTCGGCTCAACGCAGGCCTGCCAAAAGTGCACTAGCGTACTTGTTTGACTCGAAACTCAATGGCTTTGATAGCTAGGGTTATCCACACGACTGTCTGGTCTCACTGCCCGGTCTTCCGCATGCAGAGACCTGGTGCGCATGCCGGCCGCGAGCCCCATGGACACAGGAGACGATGAACGGCCGGCATCGTCTGCCGAGCGGCCGTCAGGGCGTGCAGCCAGCCCCGCGCGAGACGGTGCGGAGACAGCTAGCAGATCTCCATTTCCCGAACAGCACTCTGTGCTCCCCTATCACTGCCACTGAAAGCATCACTGCAACCTGTGCACCTGTCTGCATCTAGCTGTGCCGTGTCAAGTTCAGCTTGCAGCGATCACCCAACCTTTCTGATGTTGAGCCTTCCGTGATTATGGTTGGCAGGATCGCGAGAGGGGGAGGCCGGGGACAGCAGCCGGGACTTCCGGCAGAGGTCGCGCAGCCCGCCGCCCAAAAAGCTGGCACGCTGGCGCATGCACCAGCAGCCGGCGGCGGGTTCAGCAGCGGTGCGCTGCCTCCCCCTGTTTGATTGCAGTTGGCGAATCATTGCCAATCTCTACCTCCGCTTGCCCTAAGCAATGGAATTGCAGCCTGCTGCAGATGAGCAGGAACCTGCTGCCCTCTCACGGAAACACTATTCCGAGGTCATCCGAGCATCGCACAGGCTGGTGTCCTGTTGGGCATGCGCTGCATGCGCCTCTGTGATATCAACTGCCGCTTTGACGTCATCTCTTCGCTGCCAGGACGGGGCAACGCCGGCGGCAGCAAGCCTGGCGACGGAGAAATTTGCGGCGGCGCTGAAGGTAAAGCAGGCAGCGCAGGCGGGGCGCTTTGACGACGTGGAGGCGGAACTGCAGCGCCTCGATGACAAGTTCACCGAAAACCACCCAAAGGTGGGGCGAGCGGATGACTGTGTATAGGAACAAAGCATTCTTCAGTGCCACAGTGTCCTGAACGAAACGGCCTCTCCACAAGAACGATTGACGTGTCCTCAGTGGCGACCCACAGCTGTGGGTGTCGCAGGTGCTGTTCGAGGTGCGGCGCTGCCAGTTCTCCGCACTGGTGGAAGCGGGGCGGCAAACCGAGGCTCTGGCCTTTGCGCGTTCGGCGTTGAGCCCGCTGGCGGGTGGCAATGCGGCACTGGTGGCAGAGGTGCTGGTTTGCTAACACACACCTTCAACTTGAAACCTATGTTTCGCTTGCTTCTGCGAGTGATCGCAAGCAGTCGCAGTGGTTCATATGAGGTGATGATGCCATGCGTCACATTACTGTTTCGAGACGATTTTCAGCAATTGGAAGATCTTTTTCAGCAGTTGGGGCCTTTTCTGATAACTCGTGCGCCTGGTGCGATAGGTCAAGACGGCGATGGGGGCCATCTTGATGGGCGGGCCGCCCGCCGTCAGCCGCGCCGCCGCCGCCGCCAGCCTGCAGAAGTCCGTCTGCGAGGCGCTCGGTCTGCAGGCGCGCCATGCCATTTGAACAGCATCACTTCCACGTCTCATACAGCATGGACACGGAAAGTGACAGCTGAGCAGCAGACCCCCGTCTGCGAGGCGCTCGGCCTACCGGTGTGTGGCACCCTTGCCAGACATGCGGAACCACCCACCCCTTGAAACTGCAATCTGGCGCACGGAGGCCGTTGGGTGACGCCGCAAGCGACACAGCTACAGTCGCAAGCTGCGAAAGCATGCAGCTTGCAACAAACAAAAACAAGCTGGAGTCGCTTTGACAATGCTGCTGAGCCCACACATAACCTAGCTTCTTTTGGGGTTTGGATGCCTCGGTCTTCAAACCTCATAACGCCCTCCAATCCGCAGGAGCCGCGGCTGGTGGAGCTGCTGGCAACGCTGCTGAGCACGCACGCTGCGTACTTCCAGCGCCAGCGCTGCAGGGACCGCTTCGAGGGCGCTCTCGGCATCGCCACGCTGCGCACGGGCGCCGAAGCTGGCGTTGCAATGCCGCAGCCGACTTCAGGTGAGGGCCGAGAGCAGCCAGTGCGGTCCACCTCACCCTCGACAAGGCAGATGCAAATGCTGAGATTGGTTCCTTGTCAAGGGCAACGCTGCGCGGCTGCGGACCGGCGCCGGCGCCGTGCCGCCGCATGCCCAGGTCATATCTGAGGACCCCCAACGCATGCTCCGTGCAGAAGTCGCGCCTCCGAGCGACTTCTTCCTGCACTCTGGCGCACAGTGTTTCTTCATGCTCGATCCTGACTTGCGCACAGGCGGACGCGCCGCATGCGCCGCCTGAGGACATGGAGCACGGCTCGAAAAACGCCGAGTTGAAAGAATTCCACGTTGACATGCCACTCGTGACCATGTATCTTGCATCGCAGACGCGCCGGGCGCGCACCACGAGGACATGGAGCACGACTCGGAGGATGATGACGACGATGAGATGGAGCGCGACGACGGCGACGACGGCGAGGTCACCGAGGAGAACATCTTGCTCACCATGGAGTTCACCGGCCTGCCGCGCGTCCAGGTGTGCTTTGCATCTTTGGTAGTGTGCAGCATTACGTGCCCAAAGCACACTAGGTTTGTGAGGCAGAGACATTCGGCACACTGTGGAGTTCACTAGCACGGTACACGTGCAGGCGCTGCCTCGTATTCACGCTGTTTTCTCATGCTGAGCATAACGCGAACACAGCGCACAGCGGTCGGGTATCAACTTTGATAGGGTAACCATTTCTTGTTTCCACCATGTGCATGTCTGCAGCAATGGGCCAACACGACATGTAGTGACACGGGGCTGCTCCCTGCCGTGTGCAGGTGATCGAGCTGCTGCTGATGCACGGCAACGACCCGCAGGTCGTCATGCAGACGCTCTTCCAGTAGCAATCACGGAGCCGCAGCGATCCAACTCTGTCGCTGCCGGAGGCTGCTGACGGAGTCCGCACTCTGGTCCCGTCTGCGGCATCCTGATGCTGGCAGCCACCGCTTGTCAAGGGCTTTGCAACATGTGTCCATCTGACCTGCTTGTATCAATGGGGGTATTGTAAGGCCGACGAGCTCATCATTCCTTTTTGCCTCATCCAGTGTTCTGTGCTTTGAATCCTACCGAGGTCTCGAAACATGTAAATGCGCCCCTCCAATTGCTCGCAGGCATTCTTCACAGCTGCATGCGCCTGCATCGAGGAGCATTGCGGTCAGATAGCTAGCTATGAATGTCACCCCGGCGTCACGTCAGCCCGATGGATGCCCCTGCATCGAGGAGCATTGCAGTCTGATACCTAGCTGGTAATGTCACCCCAGCGTCACGTCAGCCCGATGGACGCCGCAACAAAGCGAAGCAGGTAGCCCCCTGCCACACAAAGGAGGTACAGCGCTCCAACCGGCAGCCCCAACACGACGCCCAGGAGGCAGACCAGCAGGACGGACGCCAGTGCCGTGTCCAGCGTCGCCAGCACCGCCCGCCTCCCCTTTGCCGTGCAGGCCGCCAGCAGCAGCGGTGAGAGCACGCCGGCGGCGGCCGTGGACAGCAGCGGGCGCGCGGCGGCGGCGGTCTGAAGGGCGCCATAGTGCTCCCGCATCGCCGCTGCTGACAGGCCCTTTGCAGCCGCTTGGTCCCAAAAGCGGTGCCACGGGCAAGCCGTCACGTGCTCCTGCGGCACCAGATGTACATTCTGATGTCCTGTCTGTGATGGTGACTGTAACGTGGTGCGCATGCCGCGGCACTGGCTCCATTTCATGTTAGCACGGCTCACCTGTCCAACCACATCCATCGTGCACGTTTGCCTCAGTAGCACATTCTGATGATGCTGCCCTGGGATAGGTGCTGCAGATCAGGTCACTCGACTGAGTTTCAGGTGAGTCACACTGGTTTGCATCCGATGCCGTAAGAAAAACTTCGTGTGGCGATGTGCGCAGCCTGTCCGTTTGCCGGCGAGAAGAAGGAACTAGTTGGATTGTTTGTCTGTGATAATGTAGCTCCTCTGCCAACGGGGCATAAAATATGTTTGCCTTCGGCAGGGCACGTGAGGCAAAGGGAACGGTCTGACAGTCCTTCTGGTCGGGCTTGACCGCTCGGCACAACGAGCTTCCGGCAGAGATTTTACGCTGAAGTCCTATTTCATGGGTACCGAGATGTGGTCCAAGACCTTTGTCGGACCTTGTCTTTGCCTCAACGCATGCGTCCGCCTGTTTGCAAATTTCCGAAAGAACATTGTTGGACCCGCGTGCAGTGCAGTTTCGAGCGCTGCAAACGTGCGTTTGACGTGCTCCTGCGCCGATTTCCGCCTCAATATTTTCATCTGCGGTCCGGACGCTCCCTGAGTATACCGCTTTCAAGACCTTCGTGCGTTGAAATTCCGCGGCCATCAAGCTCAGTGCAGCTCGGTCGCGATGCAGTCGCAATGAGGTTTTGAAGATCAAGATGCCTCGGGCTATAGCCCCAGAAACTCGCATGATCAGCATAGGCGGATCTTCCGGCGTGAAGGCGAAGCTGACGCGGGTTGGTGACCAACAGGCCGCAGCGCTTTGCAGAATGAAGATGGGCTGATGTGCTGTCCTTGATGAAATGGCAGTTATTTGCCTCCTGATATTATTCCGCAGGACAATGCGATCAGGACCACAAAGTACACTTGGTTCACGTTCCTGCCAAAGGTGGGAATCTGCGCTCTGCCGGCGGCATTGCCAATTTGGGCCCACACTTAGTCATGAAACACGCTGATTTGACGTGCAGGGGCTTTTCGAGCAGTTCCGCCGCGTGGCGAACTTCTACTTTCTGCTCATCGCAGTTCTTTCCTGCACGCCCGTGAGGTACGCCTCCGCAACTGCTTCACAATGCAAGAGTTGTGGGGTTCTGAAAGCGTCCTTGGCATCTGAATGGCTTACATACTGCCTGAGAATTGCTGCCCGCAGTCCCGTCAACCCGTACACCAATGTTTTCCCGCTGGCCATCGTGCTGGCGGTGTCGCTGTTCAAGGAGGCGCTCGAGGATCACAAGCGGCATGTCAAAGACGTTGAGGTGCTGCTGCTCGTTCAAATTGGACATCCCTGTGGAAAGCCGCTGTTCTAGTGCCATCGTGAAGTCGAGCGGCAATGATCAACCACGTCGCTCTGACACGGTGCGACGTCTGGGGCGCAGATCAACAACAGCGCTGCCTGGGTGGTTCGCGATGGTGCCCTCATATCGGTGGCGTGGCAGCACGTGACATGCGGCGACATCGTCAAGGTGATTACCTGGCTTGTGTGGCCCGTCTGTCAATCTGTTCTAGTACAGAACATGCGGAGACCGCCCAGCCTGCCGATGATGGGTACACAGCTGCCGATATGACGGCTTTGACTACAGCAGCATGCGGCAAAACGAAGTGGACGACGAGGCATGCATAGCACGCATGCACATGACACACAAGAGAATCAGACGAGTGGCGATATTCCACCATATTACATTGCACTATCGGAGATTTTGTCATGTCCTGTGACGCCGCTGACGCAGGTGGAGGATGGCATAGTGTTCCCAGCAGACCTAGTACTGCTCAGCAGCGCGCACGCAGAGGGCGTCTGCTACATCGAGACAATGAATTTGGACGGCGAGACCAACCTCAAGCTGAAAAAGGCGAGCTTCTGGAGTTCTGGAGTTGAGGCGGTCTGCCGCCAAAGCCGCAGCGCACGCAGCTGTGGCTCCTGGGCAGGCCGCATTTTACTGGATGCGTGACTGTATGGGGCATTGTGCAAGGCAGCAGCGCGTGCAAACTTAAGATATAATGATGCTGATGTGAACAGCCACCATTCAGGAAAATGGCCCTCAAGCCCGGCCTGGTTCCTTTGTGCAAATGTCAAGTATGAGACTCTTTGGTTATGACGCCTGCAGGCGCTGGCGAACACCTGGGACTACACCCCAGAGAATGACCAGGGCTTGTCGTCGGGCGCCGCAGTGGAGAGCGAGCAGCCCAACAACTCGCTGTACACGTTCACCGGCAACCTGCTGCTGGCGCAGCAGAAGATCGCGCTGTCCACGAACCAGGCGAGGGAACTCACTCTCTGCCTCTGCAAGCGGACCTGCCCGGCTATGCTGTCAGCGAAGGCACAGCCACAACAGGACAGAGAACAGGAATGGCCGGGGCTGACGCTCGCCGTGGCGTGTGCATGCAGGTGCTGCTGCGGGGGTGCATGCTGCGCAACACGCCGCACATCTTTGGAGTCGTCATCTTCACCGGCCACCAGACGAAGGTGCCCTGCATGCCTCGTTCTTTGCTACTTTGGCATCCACCTTGTGCTGGCGGCATCATGCCTCAATTGTCTTTCTGGCGGGTGTGCATATAATGTGACCCTTAGGGAACTTAGCCGGTCGGCGTCGCCATTTGGGATGAGCGACGGCTGCCCATGTCAAGATGAAGAGGTCAGTCGGGCCTTGCTGCCTGCAGATCATGATGAACTCGACGGGGGTGCACTCGAAGCGCAGCACGCTGGAGAAGCGGCTGGACCGCCTCATCTTCTGTATCTTCGCCATGCTGGCCGCCATCTGCCTCGTCGACGCCATCGGCAGCGCGTTGTGGGTCAACAAGGTGTGATCCATCTGTTACGCTGTACTCACATGGATCTGCGGTGGGAGTTTGGCTAGTGGGACTGTGCGTAGAACCCTGTCCAGTTCCCTTGAAACATTGATTCCACTGCTGCGGCGGGATGGCTTGACACTGCCGTCCGCGGAGGCACCCACCGCCCAGGAGAGATGGCGTCTCAATTGCCCGGGAACGCGACATCTGCCAGCCGTTGTTGGGGACGAGGTCTTTGCGACGACAAAGCGTGGAACTTGGCTTGATACAAACAGAATGTGGTGCACACTGCTCGTGCTGTGCGCGCAGCGGCACTGGTACCTGCGCATGGGCGCCGGCTCCGAGTCCGCCATCAGCCGCCTGCTGTTCGACCCGGACAGCCGCGCGATTGTCGGCATCCTGGACTTTCTCACGCTTTTCATCCTGTACAGTAGCCTCATCCCCATCTCGCTGTACGTCTCCATCGAGATCATCAAATTCTTCCAGGCGCGTCTCTGGCCCGGATTCCTGCAATATGCCCGCGATGAGATGAAATACTTAGACTTTACATCCTGTTTCAAGTCCTTTCTGGGTCCACTCAGCACTGCCGCCCGGGTGCTGGCTTGTGGCACCAGCAATATACCTCAAAGTCGGCATCATCCGGCCTTGTTGGCCGTCAGTGCGCTCGCAAAGCCGGCGCCTTTGTAAACTGATTTCTCAAATCGCAGCCATGCTAGATCGCGGATGAGAGACTCTGATGCTGCGAGGCTGCAGCCCAAGCAGCTGAAGTGTGTATGTGTTGAATCGTTGCTCGCACAACAAACATGCTTGAGGACACATGCTTGCTCACAGCAAGTGACGCGGTTCGCGACACCGACGGCGGCCACTGTGCAGCATAGAGGCTGACACACTGGCGCTGGGCCGCTTCACTAAACCCGAGTCAAGAGATCTTGCGGCGTTCGTGAAACTCTCTGGCGCATACTGCCGCAGGCGACTCGCTTTATAAACAACGACCGCTCGATGTACAGCGCGGAATCTGACACGCCGGCGTTGGCCCGCACGTCCAACCTGAACGAAGAGCTGGGCCAAGTGCAGTACATCTTCTCCGACAAGACCGGCGAGTCGTGGCTATTCATGTGCTGATGTGTAGCTTGAGGACTGCCGCCGATCTCATCGCGACCATCCTTTTCCTGTCTCCGGCTGAAATTATTCTGACTCGCGATATTGCGCCTACTTGTCATCATTCCTACACACTGCCATTCAGATCCTCTGCATAAAACCCATTGTGCTGCAAGGAAGTTTCACTGTCGTCAACCACCATCATATCATATGTAAGCTGTGTCACAGGCACGCTCACGTGCAACCGCATGGAGTTCTTCAAGTGCTCCATCGCGGGCGTGCGGTACGGGCGTGGCGTCACAGAAATCGAGCGCACGCTCGCAAAGCGCGCCGGGCGCAGGCTCGCGGAGGAGGCGCCGTCGGCTGACGCTGTCAAGGAGCTGGCCTTCAACTTCGATGACGAGTGAGGATTTCATAAGCGAAACTTTAGATCCGCACCGCTGCAAAGGCGGTGGATGTGACCGTTTTCAGTCGCGCCACTGGTGCCTGTCCAGGATGCAAATGCAGCCTGCAGTTCATTCATTACGCGTGTCATGAATCAAAAAAGTCTCTGGCCACCACCGGCTGTGGATCAGCAATCACAGCCGGGTGTCCTCTGCTTGATGATGCTGCAGCAGCGGCTGAGCTGATGCAATGTGTACCTGTGTTCACGTGCAGGCGGCTGATGCATGGGCGGTGGCAGGCGGACTCGGACGCCGCCCTCATCCGCGAGTTCCTCCGGCTGCTGGCGGTGTGCCACACCGTCATTCCGGAGGGCCCGCCCACGCCCGCCGAGATCAAGTACCAGGTGCATTGCACATAGCCTGCATGTGCACTGCGGCTTGTTCACGCCAGGGTCTCAGCTTGCGACCGGCCTGATCAAGTGCTCATTCACCGGAGTGTACCACATGCAACGGAAGCCATGCAAACCTGCAGACGTGAGCCAGTCCATGCCACAGCACGGTCCAGCACACTCACGCACCACACGCAGAGTGCATGACGGTGCAACTCGGCTGCGGCTTGCAGGCGGGCTCTCCAGACGAGGCGGCGCTGGTGGTTGCGGCCAAGGTCTTTGGCTTCTTCTTCCACGCGCGCACCCCGCACGGCGTCAAGGTGCGTGCGACGAAAAGTGTGATTCTGTGGCTGCTGGCAGCGGGACACTGAGGCGACATTTTCGCAACAACGGCATCAAAGGGAGCTTGCTTGCTGTGCTGGCTGCCAGGCTGTGATTCTGTTGGAACGCTATTTGCACGTGTGCGCTTCTCTTCAGTATGCGATCTTTCATCAACGGCTCCAGGTGTGGGAGGCGGGGCCGCTGCCGGCGCTGGTGGAGTACGAGGTGTTGGCAGTGCTGGAGTTCAACTCCACGCGCAAGCGCCAGTCGTCCATTGTGCGGCAGCCCGATGGCACCATCGTGCTGTACTGCAAGGTGCGGCAGGCAGGTCGAAGAGTGCTTCATTCTGTCACGGGCATGATAGATGGAGCGGTGCGCGCACTCACGGCAGAGGTCTGCATCAGCATGCACCGCGCAGCGGTCGTCGGCAGGCGTGGCAGAGGGGGCAGGGCACCACTGACAGGAGTCTTGAACCCTGGCACCGGGCCGCCCTGGTACAAGTTTATCATTCGGGATGGCGAACCATTTTGCTCTCGCCGGCAGGGCGCAGACACCGTGATCTTCGAGCGGCTCGGAGCGGATGGACGGAAGCACTGCGACGACACAATGGCGCACCTGGAGGAGTACGGCAACCAGGGCCTGCGCACCCTGTGCCTCGCCTACAGGTACAAACGATCACATTTCTGACGGCACTCATATCGTTTGGATGCAGAGCAGCTGAGCAGCCCAACGTTCTGGCAGGTTGCAGAGCACCGGCTTCGCTGATTCAACTGCGCATCTGGCTCGCTGGGATGATTCCTTAGATGTAGGATTGTCACAACAGCAGCATGATTATCGAATGCGCTCCTGATCACTGCAGGGTGGTGCCTCCGGAAGAGTACGCAGAGTGGGCGCCGCGCTATCAGGCGGCCAAGACGGCGATGCAGGCGCGGGAAGCGGCACTGGAGGCGGCGGCGGAGCTCATCGAGAAGGACCTGATCCTGCTGGGCGCCACCGCCATCGAGGACAAGCTGCAGCAGGTGTGTTTATGTCTTTCCCTCCAGTAATCAACGATGACTTCGCGCATGTTCAATTGAGGCCAGACGGCAATGCTCGTCAAGGAAGGTCCATGCTTCTGAGCGCCACTACGAGCTGCATCAAACGCAGAAAATGGCAAGCGGACCTTGGGGTCTGCGGCATTGGCGCATAGTCATATCAGCACAGATGTGTCCACCCTGACCCTCTTCCTGGCCTGCATTGGCAGGCAGCGGCAATTGCAGACTGCGCTGGGAACTCTGTGTGCTGTGGACTTTCTGGTGGTGCGGGGACTGGAGGCACTCTGATGTTGCAATATTTTGGCAAGCCCCCAACTTGACGCTGCTGCATCGACGCTGCCGCAGGGCGTGCCGGAATGCATAGAGCAGCTGCGCGCTGCGGGGCTCAAGATCTGGGTGCTGACTGGAGACAAAGTAGAGACGGCGATCAACATCGGCTACGCGTGTAGCCTGCTGAGCAGCTCGCAGGAGCGGCTGCTCATCTCCTCCGAGACGGATGCCATTCTGGACGCCGAGCGCAGCGGCTGCGCCGACATGCGGGCGCTCATACACCAGGAGGTGTGGCTCAGGCTCTCGAGCTTGTCGATCATGTCCCGGGCTAGAAACTATTGTGTGTAAAGATTTCTCACAATGCCGCGCGCGCCTGCGCCGAGCTGCAGGCGCTCGTGCATCAGGAGGTGCGTTGATGACAGTCCACGGGTGATTGTGAACCAATGACTGAGCAAGGATGAGCAGCGCCGCGGCTGTGCAGACTGTATAGAGCACGTGCAGACTGGTGGTTTTGAACCTAAATGCTCGTATGCTCGTGATCTTGCTCAAATGATCATTGCATCGTTCCTACATGCTCACCTGCGGTGCAGGTGATGCAGCAGCTCAACGACGCGGCCCGCATTGCGCGCTCGTACCGGCACAGGCCCAGCGCGCCAGACATGGCGGTCGTCATAGATGGCCGCGCACTGTCGGTGGCTCTGGAGGGCGATGCGAAGGAGCGCTTCCTCGAGCTGGGGATGGCATGCAAGGTGCGCTCGTGGACCTTCAATAATTGTTTCACCATACTGGTGCCTGCCTGTGATGCGCCCTTGACAAAGCTTCGTCTCACTTGAGCTGGGCATGCCTTGCATGATGCCTTACTCCCGCTGCCAGCACCCGGCTGACGCCTGTTTCACAGTACGAGGCCGTGCGCACCTGACTTGCAGGTGTTCTGAGCACAAGTGTACTCGAGAGGTGTCCTGCCATGTTGAAGGCATGCATGCCGCGCAGGCGGTGGTGTGCTGCAGGGTGTCGCCGCTGCAGAAGGCGCAGGTGACGCGGCTGGTCAAGGAGGGCGCCGGCGCCGTCACGCTCGCCATTGGTGACGGCGCCAACGATGTCAGCATGATCCAGGTGCGGTGTGACCTCGCTGCACAGATCCTTCGTGAAATGTGCGATGTGAACATTTTAAAGGGACACTCGCGACATGCTTTTCATTCATGTTGAGCATGAGCAAGTAAAACTTCTGCATAGAGGGCACCTACGAGTGTCCATAGGGGTATTTCAGTTTCAATCGATGCTTACCTCCAATTTTGCAGCCCTTTCGGCTGACGGACCTCTTGATTGAAGTGCCATCCCCCTTGGGCAGGCGGCGCATGTGGGCGTCGGCATCAGCAGGCGGGAGGGCATGCAGAAAGTTCAACTGAGCTTTGGAATGCCACGTGAGTCGATTGTTGAGAACTTCTGCCTGTGTCTGCGCACGGACAGGCGGCGCACGTGGGCGTGGGCATTAGCGGGCAGGAGGGCATGCAGGCAGTGATGGCGGCGGACTTTGCCATCGCGCAGTTCTCTTTCCTGACGCCGCTGCTGCTGGTGCACGGCCGCTGGTCCTACACCCGCATCGCCCGCATCGTGGGGTGCGCTTCAGTTCCCTCTGCGACCGCTCAGAGCAACCCATGAGCGCCGCTTGCCTTCTAGGTGGACAGCAGCGGCGTCCGCTGCACTGTCTGGCTGTCCACATCGTGTTTCTGCCGCTGGCTGCGGGAGGCGCGTCGAAGTGCGTCCTTACAATGTGCGGCGGAAGGTGCAGCTTCACTTTCAGAGCAGCAGATGCTAATACATGTGCTGCACACTTGGATGCAGAATTCACAACTCGTCACATCACATGCATGGCTGCCTGATGCGCAGGCAAGGTTTGATACACATGGTGCAGAACGCCTTCGGTGGGCACACGTTTTCGATGTCAGGTTTTAACCATTGTTCCACACCGCGCACAGGTACTTCTTCTACAAGAACATGGCGTACACGCTGACGCAGTTCTGGTTCAACCTGTACACTGCCTTCAGCGGCCAGCGTCTGTACGACGACTGGTACCAGGTGCTGCTACAAGGATGCCACATGTTGATGCTCGTGCAACACGGTGTGTGATGACCAGCTGCTGTTCTTCTGTCGCCGCCGGTGTGCTGATTCAGCGCATCGTCGGAGCTATTGCCTGTGCATCCGGTGATTGCGGCAGTTTGAGCGACTGAATCTCACGAGTTCACGATTCCCTTATGCAGGCGTTTTACAACCTGCTGTTCACGTCGCTGCCCGTCATCGTAGTCGGCCTCTTTGACCAGGATGTGTCCAAGGTGCGGCCGAGAATCTGCGTCACCACTTTGGCACACGAGCGAAGTTTCTGCTGGCGCGGTGTCAGTCTGGCAGCTTGCGCATTACTCCGCTCTCCCTCACTTGCCTGTCGTGCTCGCCAGTGCGTGTAAATGATGATGAAGGCAGAGCGGCACTGCCTCACCAGCCTGAGGGGCTCCTACTGCCAGGACTCCTTCCGCAACATTCAAACACTCATAAAACACACGGTTCTGAGCGCGCCATCTGTGTGTCGGCGTGTACAGGAGAGCCTGCTGTTGGTGCCGCAGCTGTACGCAGCGGGGCAGCGCAACACCAAGTTCAATGCGCGCGTGCTGGCGCTGTGGCTGCTGTCTGCCGTGTGGCACTCCCTCGTCTGCTTCTACTTGCCAGTGCTGGCGCTGTCGCCGAAAGCTGCGGTGGACAGCCATGGTCAGACAGTGGACATCTGGGCCACTGGCACGCTGGCCTACACCCTCGCCATCGTGGTGGTGCGCCCTGACGATGCTGATATATCTAACCGACTGAGCAAGTTTCACATGTATGCCGGCGGTGTCCTGACATTGGCAAGCTCACATCCACCTGTTCTGGCGATGTGCTGGCGCTGTCGGCGCCGTTTCATCGATCTTCTCTGATGGAAGATGCGTCAACTGTGCGACACCTTACTTCTTCCTGCGCAGGTCAACCTGCGGCTGGCGCTGTCGGTGCAGTTCCACACGGTGTGGCATTTCGTCGCCATCTACGGCAGCATAGCGCTGTGGTTGGCCTTCGTGTGCGCGTACAATGCGCTGCCGCTGGGGCTGCTGGGCAGCATCGCGCACCAGGAGAACATCTACTTCGTTGTCTTTCTGCTGCTGCGCTGGCCTGCCGCCTGGGTGTGCCTGCCCTTGGGTGCGCACTCGACTCTTCTCGTTGCCGCAAATCCAGGATGGCCCTAGGGACGGTTTCTGCAAAGACACAACGTCAAGCTGCGTGATGCGGCAGGCATAGCGGGCTGTCTGCTGCCGCACGTGGTGGTGGCGGGCGCCACGCGCGCCTTCCGGCCCCACGACGAGCAGCTCATCCAGGAGTATGAACTGGCCCTGGACGCCATCAAGCTGTCCAAGGGTAGCCGGTGAGCCCCGCTGATCACCTGAGTGCTGCTTCAAACATGAGTGCCACTGAGGGAGGTGATGTGCATCATCGGCTGCACTCAAGGAGTGAAGCCTGCGGCGTGAGAATCTGAACCTCACTGGAACCACCCCAGTGTCACTGGAGCTATTCCAGCCCATGCGTAATCTGCACAATCATGCAACAAGTCTCACACGCCTGGACCAGTCCTACAACGTGATGCGATTGCTGCTGGTGCAGGGTGTACAAAGTGCCGGGCCCACTGCTGCGGATGCAAATTGCCTCAAATTCGCCGTCGCGGCACCACAAGGCGAGTGCCCAGAGCAGTCGGACCGTACTTGGAGCTGTTGTCAGCATACAATTCTTATACAAACAGTGGCCTGCAATGCATTAGACAAGCTGGTGAATCCAGAAGACGATCAGCCATAGGCGATGATCACAGCGCGTGCTCCTGCGCAGGTGCGCATCAACGACAGCATTATGGCCGACGGCAGCAGCCAGGAGCCCAGTGTTCCACGCATGCTGGTCACGACTCTAAATAAGAACTCTGAACCAGGACCAGAATGCTGCGCCTCCTCGGGCGCAGGTTCGCATCAATGACAGCGTCATGGAGGATGGCTGCGGCGGCCTGGAGGCAGCAGGAAGCGGCAGTCTGCTGCTGGGCGGGCCGGCCGCGCGCCAGGCGTCGGACGCAAAGGCGCAGCATTACACTTTCGCGCTGCACGCGGACGGCTCGTCGGGACTGCAGGCGCACGGAATTACGGTGCCGCGCCGCAGCCGTGCATGTACCGGGTTCAGTTTCGACTCACCAGGATTTGAGTCCTTCCACGCGGACGAGGCACGCTTTCTTTGGCCTCTCTTTGGCCTCCGCCTATTCACAATCTGTGGGGAACAATTGCGTTTTCCTGTGCTTTGTGTCAACATCCGAAACGCGTAGCATGTGCGATGTTCGTATCAGCATATGTTTAAACCACGGTTGCACTCGATCTGCATCCGTGAGGGAGGTCGAGCTCCACCTCAGCAGAAATCCATCTGTTTTACTGTTTCCACACGAGTACAAACGAAAAATCACATACAGGCTAGGCGAAACGCACTCAGGCAGGCAATCAGTCTCGCAGAGTAATATGTGCGCCGCTGTTCTGCAGGCGCAGAAGGCGGAGGAGAGGACGCAGACAGAGGGCAGGCAGCAGGCAGGGCAGACCGCTGTGCCGTGTTTCTTGCGACCCAAACGCTACAGCGCCAGCGACGTTGTCGCGATGCGCACATCGGGCGCGTCGATGCACTCAGTACTGCCGCAGACGCTGTAGCAGCAGAAACCCGTGATATCTGGGAAGCAAACTGCAGACCCCCCGATCAGCGAAGGCACTGCCGGAATCGAACAGCATACTCGTATCTACTATAAGTGATTGACTGAAGTATTGGGTGTGCGTATTGAAGCAGGTGGCAATCAGCCTGATCAGATGTTATCGGTCTGTGGCTAAATCTGTCACAGCAACAAGACGCCGAAATCGGAGACAGAACTACAATACAGTGCCGGCGTGCTGCCAGGCTCAATACCACAAGCAACCATTGATCACGTGGCATCGCCTCGCAAGCCTGCAAACTCGTGCCGCCCCTTTGGCTTGTACTCTGTCATCCCCTGCCCGGAGCCGACCACACCCACCTGTGTGGCAATGTCATATGCAAGAAATCAGGGGCGTGCAGGATGCATGGCAAAGCGGTGACGATGTCGGATCCGTCGGGTGTCACCAGTGCACTGTACAACACAAAGCCAGAGTGCTCTCGGGATAGTGTAAGGTCACCTTGCCGTTCTCCGGCACTGCAAAGATGCTGGCCTTCTTGTGCGCTGCAGCGAGAAAGGCTGCTGTGAGATCGGCAGTCATGTGGCAACATGCAAATGCGCATCAATGAACCCCAGCAGGACGGGCACACTGACGTTGCCATCGCCGTGCATCGAGGAGCCGGAGGTCAACCCCGACTGCACAGACACGCAACCGTGCAACGGCCACGTCAAGCAGGAGCATGTGCACATGACACACGCGCAGCATCGCCCGCGCCTGTCATGAAACCCTTTGGCTTCTTCTTCGACACCTTGCCCTTCTGGAAGTTCTGCCACGAGTTCTGCCGCTCCTGGACGAGGCAGCAACATACCCATGTTGGTGCGCTGTTGGACTGCTACACAGACATGCTGCATTCATGCTTTGCTGCACATTCCCACATAGATCCATGCAAATGTGCTCCGAGCAGAGATGCTGAAGCACATGATTAGGCGCATCGCGCGGCCTGGCGGGTGGAGCGAGCGTGGACAGCCTGAATTGTTCATTATCCAAAAGTGCACAGGCTGTTGTCAAAGATGCATCAGCACAGCCGCACCTTCGTCTCCTGGTCCAGCTTGGCGAAGCGCAGTTTGCTCTTGTACGACTTCATGAGCTTCTTCTTTTTTGCGCGCGTCTTCTCGTCGTCCTCCGGCTGGATCGCCAGCCACTGCGCGCGCCAGACAGGACAGGCCAGAGTCAGCACGGTGAAGAGAAAATTTGAGATTTGAGGTTTTTCTGCGAGTTGTCGGTGCGTGACACGCTGTTTGCTCCTGTGCCTTTGTCAGCTGTCAGCACCAGTGCAACCTGCACATAGTCCTAGCATGTGTCATGAACTCTGGGCGAAATTGGCATCTGCAAGTCCCCGTCGCGAGGCTGCTCCCAAGCCTCCAATCCAGTCGCGCAACTCATCCAAGGGTATATTTCCTGAAAGCTTTCAAACAACCCTACAACGCGCACCTTGGGAACCTCGGTGACGACAGGCTCCTCCTGCACCTTGTTGCGCGATGGCGCCGCCACCCCCCTGTAGTGCATGTCCACCTCCTGCGCCTGCCGCACCGCAGACCGGTCCACCTGCGATGGCAGGGTTCAGGAACATGCAGGTGCTGCTCTGATTGTCGAGCCTCAGCATCAGAGGGCGGAGAATACAAACGCCCAGTACGTGAAAGCCGCCACAGCGCCTCGCGTTCTCCCACTGGTATCTGGCGGGCAGCACGACATTCGAGCACCAGGCATGACTTTTCTGTTCCTTGGCGCCAATGCCCTCGTCGAAGGACATTATGAAGTGCCACCCAGCAGCTTTCAACATTATTCGAGAACTGAGGTTTGCTGTTGTGTGCCGTCTCACCTCCTCTGTGCCGCCGTCCTCGTCGAAGGATACGATAAAGTTGCCGGCGGCAGACACGCCGATGATGCTCGACGAGTACCACTCGCCGTCACCCGACCACACCTGCGCGCCGATACAGCCAGCTTGATGGCTTCCAAGCACCTTTGGGCGGTGGTGGGTTGGGTGGGTTGGGTTGCACAGACGCACTTCTGCAAAGAAGGAAGGCACCTGGGCAGCCTCTCTACCGGTGCATGGACGGCGATGCGAACAGGGCGTGCAACCCATCTCTGATGTTGAACAGCGCCACGCCTGCCCACTGGTGATTGCAGCTGTCATGCGCGGTGCAGACCGCAGACTCACCGCCTGGACTCGGGCGCCGATGGCCCATGCGGCAGGCGCCTGGCCGGCCAGCGCCGCCCGCTGCTGCGCCGCGCGGATCTGCTGCGCCACCTGCGGCGGCAGGAAGGACGACACAGCGGGCGCAGACGTCTGCACCGCCACCGGCGCCGCCGCGCCGCCCGCCGGCTCTGCATGGCTGGGGCCTGCGCCGAGAGCGAAATAGTTCACGAAACATTGCACAAAGTGCGCTTGGCGGCGGACCCGATAGCATGGGATGTTGAGAAAGGTCTGCTGCTGTCCTTTTCAAGCCTGTGGTCCCAATTGCACTATACATGTCAGCGGGCGCTGACCTGGCTGGTCTGCTGCCGCAGCGGCGCCGGACTGCTGCGCCTCCCGCAGCAGGTCCTCTGTCAGCTCGATGACCTCCGCCAGGCTGTTGCTGAGCTCCTGGTACTCCTCATTGCTGGCGTCCAGCTGCAGGAGCTCCTCCACCTGGGCACAGAAAGATGACTTTCTGTGCACAAATGCGGAGCGTCATAGGCACACAGCATGTTGCACAGCCTGTAGCGTGCGCGCTTGTGCATGGAAGTATCGAGTGATTGAGGAAGAAGTTGCAGCCTGAGCAGTTTCAGCTCAATCACGCCGCTCGTACCTGCTCTTTCTGAGCCCTGTACTCCTCGAGGTTGTTTCTCAGCTCTTCTGATGTCTGACCCTCCATGCTGGCACAGTCCTTGCCGGATATGAGCCAAGTTCTCTCAACGAACGCTCTGCCCGCCTGGCGCCTCACCTAGGATTGCAGCATCTGCAAGAACGCCTTTTGCAACAAACAATCCGGCCAAATCCGGTTGCGGGTTAATAATTCTGTCAGGTCTGGCCAGGCGTCACGACGGCAGACACGTCCTCCAACTTTGGCACTCGACAAGGACGTCGACAAAACCAGCATTGTGCATCGTGCATTTGCCTCTTCTTCATGATGTACGGGAAGTAGAGGACGCTGAAACTGGAGCAGTTGACATCCAGTCGGACTAGGCTAGACATGATGCAAGCTAAACCGACTAACCAAGGCCTAACCTAATGTATGCTAATCTAAACTAACACCAAACCCAACTTACCTAACTGTCATGATCGACCTACATCAAACCTACCTAACATACCCTAACCGCTTAATCTAAACCTTAACTAAACTAAACTAGCTAAACTACCATGGCTAGCGCATGCCTAGTGTAATAGACGAGCGCTACTTTATGCCCCTGGGTCAGGGCTCCTTTTCAGGCTTGGCAGATGGCCCAGCGTTATTGCTGAAAGACACACCGGCTCCCTTTCAATCGACAGAGCCGTTCAGACATTCGATTAGAGAAATTCGCACTGTTCATGGTAGAGCAGTGGAGACTAGTCCCAAAGGGGCAAGTTTCGGTTTTTGAGTCGATACAAGCAGGTAAAGGTCGCCTTTGAAGATACGTGATTATCACATCTTGAGCCTCAAAACACAAACGCTACGTCGAGCACTTCTGGCTGGCCTAATTGTCTTCATCATCCGCAACCTAGGACATCAGGAAGCATCATGAAGTTCACATGTCTGCCGGCGCCGTGGCACCATGCCGCTCACTCTCGGCTCATAACCAGCACTTGTCAAAAGGATACACCTGATGGCTGACTTGCAATTTGAGGTTCTAGAATGTCCATCAGCCTGAGTCAGGCCAGCGGCTATGTGCTTTCCTTTAAGAAAGGCGCATGACGAGCATCAGTGCAACGCCATCGATGATCGTCGTAACAGCATCGTCTTCATGCACATTCCAGAGCGGGCAGCTTACCTGCGAATGACCATACATACAGAATTATGTAGCCCCCGTCGAGCGTCCCTGCGGCATGCCACAGCCGTTTGTGGTGAAAGCTGTCTCGAGCTGGAAAGGCGCGGCAGAAACTCATGTCTCAGCTGGAACAGACACAAACTTATTCGTTCCGCACCCAACGCTTGACGTACATCGAGCAAAGCCACTCGCCACGTCCAGCTGACTTGGCGCACTAGCGCTACGCCCTGCCATTCGGCGGCGGGTTTCCCGGCGCCGCCGCCATGGCGGGCGGCGGCGGCGGCGGCGGCCCCTCACCCCAGCCGAAGCGCTGCATGACCTCCAAAACCAGCAGGCCCGCCGCCACCAGCGCGTCAGGCGAGAACTTGTGCTCCGCACTGGAGGCGCCGCATGCCAGCATGCCGTGCTGCCCGGCGCCGGCGCACGCCAGCAGCTGCATGTCCGCCATGACCTGCTGCAGCGCCGGCGGCACCGCTTCCAGCTGCCGCGTCAGGCCCGGCGCCCCGTCCGCCTGCATACCGGTCTCGAGGCGTTGCGAGTTTCAATGGGATCTTGAAGGTCAATCTTCTGGTAGTAAGAGCTGCTGCACAACCACTCTCACCGCACGCAGCTCGACAGTCAAGCGACTGTGGCGACGAGAGCAGAAGCCTGCGGCATTTCGAGTGGCAGCTGGAGGCCAGCTCTGGCGGTAGGGTAGATGAGATATGGCGCACCTCTTCTGCGCTTCTGACGAGCGGGCAGCCCTTTGCCACGTGCCCCGCCACGCCGCACAGCCTGCAGGCGGACTCCCCCGGCAGCTGCAACGGGCCGCCGCCGCCGCCGCCTGCAAATCCGCCGCCTGCGCCCTCCTCCTCCTCGGCCGCTGCCGCTGTATGCTGCACGCCGCGCGAGCGCTGCACGGCCGCCCAACGCAGCGCCAGCCCATGCTCCATGTGTGCCGAGCGGACCGGGGCGGGCGGCGGCTCCAAGCGGTGCAGCGACAGAGGCTGCGCATCATCTGGCGCGGCAAGCTGGTGCAGCGCATCCGCCCGCTCCCGCAGGCGCCGTTCGGCGGCCTGCCAGCCGCCACGTGGATTGTGATGTTCCATTCACATGAAACACCATGATTGCTCCGGGTGTTTCTCGGGGTGGCTTGGTGGTCAGAGGACGACCCCAAAGACAGAATGGACTCCTGGCATGTCAATACAAATCATCCTGTGCCAAACTAGGGCAGAGGGTCAGCACGCAACTCGCGTCACACTCTCCTGTCCTGTCCTTTGATTTGGTGATTGCTGCAGACCAACGTCACGGAATCTGAGGTGGCTCACCGCTGCATCGGACCTTGGCAGCTGGCTGCCAGGCAGCGACAGGCTCCAGGTGTCCTCGCTGCCGCCGTTGCTGCCGCCGGCACCTGGTGCACGGCCGCCGCCAGAGTCTGCGCGCTGGTGCTGAGCCCGCTGCTCCTCCAGCTGCGCAGCCACAGCCTCGCAGGCCTGCGCGAGGTACATGTGTCGGCTCTGTGTCTTGCTCATTATTCTATGTCTCTTCTTCCCTTCAGCAGCTGATTCCTCAAACTATCTGCCGTCGAACACCACTGGCTGCTTTTAGTATCGTGTCTTGTGTGAGCTCAGGAGGTCAACGATATTAGGGCTATGGCTACAAGCAAAGAATCAAGCCAGGAATCCGTTGGCCGTCTCATGAACGTAAAGAGTCAACCACGCCAGCATCGCACACGCCCACCTTGCGCAGCCAGGGCTGCTGGCAGGCGGCGCACGCGCCGCAGCGGCGCGGCTTGTCCAGCATCGCGCGGCGCGCCGCCTGCCTACTTCGCCGCTGCTCGCTGTCCGCCACTTGTGGCACCCCTGGCACCCCCTCTGGGTTGACCTACATGTGATGTCGTATCCAGTGAATCATTACCCCTTTGCTTTGCCTACACGATGATGCAACATGACGCAACATGCTGCTTTCCGGCTTGAGATAGGCCGTCAAAACATGTTTCTCGATGGCACACCTGTTTGCGGAGGTCTGCCAAAAAGTCGCCAAGCTCTGCTCTTGCAAGCTGCCGGTTCTCCTGCGCATTCCAAATGCATATTTGGGAGTGAGGCATAGATGGGAATTGTGTCTGTTTTTCCATCTCACCAAAGATCCAGTACCCATAGATCCAGTCATTCTGCGCCACGGTGCGTCAAGACATTCGGCTGCAGAGCCTGGTTCAGAGCTTACCTCTGGCGGATATGAGGACAGCAAGAAGTTTGTTTCGACGGCATCTCGTCCCTCGATCGCGATCGTGGCGCGGTCGACCGCCCTGGCGGCGGCCTCGGCAGTCCGGAAGCCTCTGCCGAGGAAGAACTGCTGTCCCTGGATCTGCACCGTGGCTCGCCATGCCTCCGCGCTGTGCCGCGTGACGCCAATCCAACTCTGCATCGGCTGCACAAGGCAAAACCGCGTCAGCAGACAAACTTGGGTTACTGCACATGCTTCTCGAAGCTCGCAGATTGCATCTCGCTTGTCGTGATTGACAGCAAGTCAATCGCGGGCACCTTTGCATCTTCGTGCTGCTGCTGCGGCAGCGCTGCCACGTCCAAGTGCGACCCGCCGTTTGCATGCGGCTGGGAGGTCTGGGCAGTCCTCTGCCTTCTGTTGGCTCGCTCGATGTCGTCCGAGCTTGCTTTTCGCCGTTTCATGCAGCCATCTCGTGTGTGTCCTGCACATGAGCTCCCGGATCTCAACATGCCGCACAGAATGCTGAACACAGTGGGTCACTGCATGCACACGGCGCATGACAGAACCGCGACCAGTCTCATGAGCATGGCAGCGGCTGATGTGCACTTTCACATTCACAGCGAGGTTTGGAGACGCTGCACTTCTGGACAATTGCGCCCTCAGCTCGCGAGCGTCAAGCGCAGACAGTGTGTTGCAGCTCGTATCCGACCGTACGTGGCTGCCGATGCACAGTAGACGCAGGCTGTTGCCCCAAGCGCATCCAGGGGCCACCGCAGGTTGACCAACTCTGTACAGGCCAGATCACGATACCGATAATACGTCGACAAGCAAAATGCATCTGAGCTGCTGGATGCGCATGTCGGCATGCTGGCATGATGTCGAGAGTGTCGGAATGCAAAACTGCACCAGCTGTCACACAAGTCGATTTCCACGCCGCCCAACGTATAACGATTGCGTTCGGAGGTTCGGAAAACCTGCAAGTGTGCCGCAGCATTGTGCTTGCAAACTCGGCAGGCAGCGTTTGAATCCCAGGAAGTGAATCTGGTCCAGAGACCTCCAACGTTTCGGCAGCGTACCCATTCAATCGAGTCAATGCGTCAGAATTGCAGCACGAGCATGGCACATGAGGACCAGCAACCTGACGGCAATGCAACAGCCGGCGCCGCGCCGAGACATTGCGACACTACCGCTGCCACCCTCACTGCGCCAGAAGCTCACAAACAAGGGCGTGCACACCGCCGCTGACCTCAACGACATCACAGCATCGGACCTCACGCATGGTGTGCCCGTCCACGATACTGCGGCCTGCTGAACGCGCTATGTCATAAAAACCTCGCAGACTCAACAGCAGACCTCAACTGACGCATGTCTATTTTGCAGACGGTGCTATGTCATCCGAGGAAGCCACGGAGGTCCTGAGAGTCCGCCATGCCGCGGCATCCCGCGCGACCAGCCTTGCCGGTGCGCCATGCAGTGCACGCATTGCTCAATGCCCAGGCTCTGCAGGGCGTTTCACATGTTCTTGTTCACCGATACACTCCATGAACCACCTCTGCATGTCACTCATGTGCACCACCATGTCTGGCTGTGCAGGAGCCCTGTCAGCACAGGACATCTTCGAAAAGGAGGCGCGCAGCCGAAAGATTGTCAGCTTCTGCCAGGAGCTGGACACCGCACTCGGCGGTGGCGTCGCGACCGGCCAAGTCGCAGAATTCTGTGAGCCACTCAGCGCAGCTGTCGCTGTTCATCTCACTCTTACGGCTCGACACGCCAACCACCTTGCCATGGCACTGCTGGAATGCATGTTGATGGTCCAGAATTGGCATGCTCACTCACAGGCGGTGTGCCGGCCGTTGGGAAGACACAGCTAGGGTGAGTGATGGCCGAAATGCAGTTCGCTTTGCATTGCTATTGTGTAGATGCTGTATGCAGTCTGACGCCTGCCCATGCAGGATGCAACTCGCCGTGGATGTGCAGCTGCCGCGGTGCTTTGGAGGCCTTGGCGGACAGGCACTGTATATCGGTGAGCCAAATGAACAGAAAGAAAGAGGATCACTTGAGGGACGGACCCAGTGTCATCATCCGCTGGCAATAATTTGATGACGACCGCCGTACACTTTCGACACATTGGGTATGATGCATTTACTCTGCCTCCTGTTGTCTTCACAACCAGACTCAGGGCGCGCGCTGTGGCTGCTGCAGATACGGAGGGCAGCTTCATGGTGGAACGCGTGGTGGACATTGCCGCAGCGTTCACCGAGCACCTGCAGAAGATCGCAAAGCGCAGCAGCAGTGCTGAGAAACAGGCCGCAGTAAGCAGCAGCCAGCACAGAAGTACCCTTGGCATTGATGAGCCCGAGCCGGCAACGCCAACCCTCTCAGCATGTGGACGAGTCTGTTTGCTACCAAACATGAATGCATGCACGAGTGCTCGCGCCGCCTGTACCACATGTTCATTTTGCTTGCTTTGCTACCAATCCAGCAGGCGCCAACCAGTTCTGCTATGCTGCCGCTGCCTCGAACCTCGCTGTGCGAAACTGTCCCTCAGGCAAAAGTGTTGACTCTGGAGCGGCTGCTCGCCGGCATCCGGGTCATGCGGGCGACGGACTTTGCCGAGCTGCTTGCCACGGTGCACATGCTGCCCGAGCTGCTGGCCGCCGCGCCGGAGGTGCGGATGCAGGTCGAATCGTTTGCAACACCTGCACTTCGTTTTCAAAGATCCCTACAGTTGGTTGCCTCACCACCAGTGGCGGTTTCCTGATGCTGCCTGCCTAGTGCCCCGCCGCCGGCTCCTGGCTTGCATGCTGGCATCTTCAAGAATCCTTGAATGCGCAAACAAGTACACATTGTCACAAGCAAGATTCGCGTAGTGAATGAGGACATTTGTGGTGGCCGCAGGTCAAGCTGGTGGTGATCGACAGCGTGACGTTCCACTTCCGGCACGACTTCACGGACATGGGCCGGCGCACGCGGCTGCTTGGAGACATGGGCCAGCGGCTCATGCAGCTGGCGGCAGTGCGCGACGTTGCGGTGCGCATTCTCATTTGTGTGCTTTCTTTTGTTCCCGACTGCCGTGGCATGTGGCCCTGTGCACACGGTCTGGTGCCACATCATGCAATATTGCCTGCTGGTTTGGCATCAAGACATCCCAGGATAGGAACCACTGTCAGCGCGGAGCCGCGCGTGCACCTGCACCGTGTCCAGCTGGCTAGCCAGGGTTTGCATGCTGCTGAATGGCTGGTGTGAATTTGGAAATGAATTGGGTTTCTTTGGTGTGCAGGTGGTGCTCACGAATCAGATCACGACGACCATGGCTGAGGAGGGCGGCAGCTCGAAGCTCATCCCCGCTCTGGGTGCTGCGCAGCTGATGCATCAGAAGCGGTTTTGGCTGCTCTGTGTCAACAGCACATGAGGGGCAGCGCTCTAAGATCCCAAAGCTGTCACCTGACTTCGCCGGGCTCATGAGGCGTTGTGGTCCTCGAATCCTGCCGCACCCTCAGCCCTGCTTCTAGCCCCTTACTGCCGTCAACCACTTCTGTGGCATCTCAATGCAGGTGACGCCTGGGCGCACCAGGCGACGACGCGGGTGATCCTGTACTGGGAGGGCGGCCAGCGGCGGGCGCACCTGTACAAGTCGCCGAGCCTGCCCGCCACCACCGTCGACTTCTTCATCACCGATGACGGCATCCGCGGGCGCAAACGTGAAAAGCGGCCCCGGGAATGAAGCAATGCAGCACTGGGGCGGCGTGCGGACCAGTATGCCTGCTTTGCGCTCCGGATAAGGTGACGCAGGTACCGAAACATGTGTAAGATGAGTCTTTTCTGAAGCATTGCAGCCGCATTGATCCTAGGATTGACAGCTCGTGTGTCTGCAGCAGGAATGTTGCAAGCACCACGTGGCGAATCTGGTTACTAGCTTGGGCGTGGTCGCCGCAAACTGCCGGCACTGACCTGCATCTGTTACGTAGGACGCCACAGCTCGCAGTCAGTGGCAGGTCACGACTGTGAGTTAGCGAGGTTGAGGCCGAGCAGATGGTTGTGTCCATCTGATTTTCTGGGCCTTGCGCAATGGGTCTGAGGCCTCATAGGTGGTTTGGAGCAGCACGTGTCAAAGGCGACAGCAATAGCTTGGTGGTGTGTCGTGTGTTAAACGACTAGAGGTTTACACAGCAAAAGACCGACGGTGCCTCAAGGTTGCAGTCTACATATGCCTAGCAACCACAAAAAGCCGCTGCCCGATCACTGTGCCTGCGGGACTCCAAGCCCTCGATCCACTCTGAGCCATCTGCAACGGCAGCAACTGCTCGTGCTGCTGCTGATGTGTGCTGACAGCGCCAAACGGTCCACTACCTACTGCTCCCTTGGACTCTCTACTCCAGCGAGATCTTGCCGCCGACTGCAGTCGAGACACGGAGCTCGTTGTCAGAACTCAGCAACAGCATCACGAAACGCTGGCGCAGCTCACACGACGTTGGCGCTGCTAGGCACAGGATCCAACAAACGATTGAAAACCCGTTGAGGTTCATACTACACGAACCTGCTTCCAGCTTGGCCTTGAGCTCCTCGGCCTCCTCCTTCTTGACGCCCGCCTTGATGACCGTCGGCGCCTTTTCTACCTGGTTGAGTCACCGCACACGGCATTCAAGCCACGCCCACATATGATGCATGCACCAGGAACGATAGCCTGCGGATGTGCCTGCAGATGTTGCTAGAATGTCGCACGCGGCGTGATGGATGCACTGGAGTTGTACACATGTGTTCTCAAGGGGTCGGTGCCGAGTCGCGGGGACGCACCAGCTCTTTCGCCTCCTTCAGGCCCAGGCTGGTCATCGTGCGGACCTCTTTGATGACCTTGACCTTGGAGGCGGCGTCGTAGCCCGTGAGCTTGATGTCAAACTCCGTTTTGGGCTCCTCCTTCACTTCCTCGGCTGCGGGCGCGGCGGCTGGCACAGCGGCGGCGGGCGCGGCCCCCATGGCGCCCATCGCCGGCATCTGGATGTTCAGCCGCTTCTGCAGGATGTCCGTGAGGTCGGACACCTCCAGGAGCGACAGCTGCATGATCTCCTCTGCGAGCCGCCGCACCTGCGGGGGACAGGAGGAGGTTAATGCACGTCTCAGGCATACGTAGCAGAGGACGCTAGCACGATTCGCAAGAAGGATATGAATATAGTGAACTGCGACCGGCAGCCGCGCGTACCTGCTCGTTGCCGACCTCTCGGGTCTCCCCCTCTGCATCGTCATCAGCTGCTGCAGCAAACCCCCTGGCTGGGCTGCTCTGCGATGGCCACCCGTGGCCGCTGGGCGCTGTCTGTCTGCAATCCACTGCGCTGACAACGAGCCTCTCTAGGTGTGAGCCATTGCAGGACCTCGCGAGGGCGGGGAGGTCGACTGCAGAAGTGGCTAGCCTCTGCACCACCCTGCCCGCGGCGGGTCGGAACATCTTGTATCTGATCGAGACGATTCAAGACTGCTGATTCGAATGATCCTCGCTGTCTGAGGCGCTGTTTGTCGAGGCGAATGGAAATCGATATGTGGCAAACCGGCTGCGCGTGGTGCTGGCGCTATCAGACGCAGCTAGGCAGGGTCAGCAGGTACTGATATAGGAACGCACAAGTCGTGAGCTGCTGTGGACTGAGCGTGATCATCGCCGCAGCCGAGCATGCATGTGCTGTAGGGAACCGGGGACGCTCATGGAATTTGACAGCGGTGCAGCAGATAATTCGGCACCAGCATCGTGATCGCTTTGCAGATTAGCTGTTTGATTGCTGGGAGCTGGACCTGCGCGAGGTGCCACCCGTCGAGGCGGTCTCCGTCCCATCTGATCCCCTTCGGACACCGTTTCGGACACTGCATGCGAGCTGAAAGCCGTTGAGCAGTTGATACATCAAGATGCGGGTTTCAACGTGCATAGGCGCAGGCTCATCGACCGCGTGCCAGCTGCGATCCGGTAAAGCATCACGAGGGAGGGCGTGCACCGACGTTTCCCGTTCAAACCATGACAGGCTCTTTTCAGCACCGCTGCAGCGCGAGCACGCGGCCGCGCGGCAGCTCACAAGAGCTCAGGCCGCAGAACAGCCGCTGTCACCCACATCGCAGCTGGTGACCGATGCCGTTCTGGACCAGCCGCCCACCGAGAGCCGCACCACCGGTTTCTCGGCGCCCCAGTCCGCGCAGCCGGCATCCATCAAGGTGATGAAATGAAACCCGCCGCGGCTCTTTTGTGTGGCCTGTATCTAGGGTTAGGGATCCTTCACCCCACGATGACATCCCTGGTTTTGCAGTACTGCTGGAACGTTCTTGCATTGACCTGCAGGTGCTTGGCGTCGGCGGTGGTGGCTCAAATGCAGTCAACCGCATGACCTTCACAGAACTCCAGGGCGTGGAGTTCTGGATCATCAACACGGACGCACAGGTGAGCCCAAAGCTGTGCTCTGGCCAGTTGCAAAGGAGCACGCTTGAGGCGAGGACTCTGCAAACTGCGCTGCACCCTTTGCAGCTGTGTCCTTGCTCTGGGTTCTGCGGGAGCCTGACAGCAGTTGACAATGCGATCAGGCGTTGGCCAGCTCGCCGGTGGACACGCCGCACAAAATTCAGATCGGACAGCTTCTCACGCGGGGACTGGGCGCCGGCGGCAACCCGGAGATTGGCACGGTGAGCGCACCGCATGGAGACGCTGTTTGCTGCATGCTGCTGCATTCGCCACAGTTCTTGTTTCTACAGCCATGTAGTGACGAGAAGGCATGATCCATATGATGCTTTGGCTGAAGAGTCTGCTGTCCCAATCGTCGCAGAAAGCGGCCAACGAGTCCCGCGCGCAGATCGAGGCCGCGCTGCAGGGCACCGACATGGTGTTCGTCACGGTAGGACGCTCGCAGCCACACAACCTATACTATCCGGGACTGGAAGCTTACTCTGCCTCCCTGGCACCGTGCTTCGGTCAAGGTGCTTTGCCTTGACGCACCGCAGACACAACATGGAGTCCATCGTTCGGGACGTTGTGGCACTTCGATGCTGATCGCAAACATGCCGCGTCCAGGCGGGCATGGGCGGCGGCACCGGCAGCGGCGCGGCGCCTGTCGTGGCGGCGATCGCCAAGTCCATGGGTATCCTGACTGTGGGCATCGTCACCACGCCCTTCTCCTTCGAGGGCCGCCAGCGCTCGCGGCAGGCGCGTGCTGCTTGCATTTGGCATCAACCCTCCCAAAGCCCGTGATTCCATGTTTTGGACGACTTGGCGCTGTTTCGTGGGGTTTGTTCAGTTCTTCAAATTTCGAAACGCACCTATTCCTGCAGCACACGCCACGCACCGCATGCATGAATGGCTGTGGCGATGATATACACGATCCAGCGTGCACGGCCTTCGATGTGTGTCGTCTGTGTGCATACACAGGCGAATGCCGCGGTGGAGGCGCTGCGGGAGGCGGTGGACACCCTCATCGTCATCCCCAACGACCGCCTCCTCGACGGTGCGCCTGGAACTCATTGCTGACTCACCATCAAAGCAGTTTCGGCAGCCGCTTGCAGCGGCGTAGAGGCATGGGTCCTGGGCACACCGGCCTTGTAAACAGCAACCTAAACCCTGCCTCCCGTGAGGATGATGGCGTGGGTCTGCATACCACCCTGACCGACCCTCGCCTGAGTGCATTTCGTTGAGCGCCTGGCGACACGGGTGTCTTGGGTGGCAGCCGTGCCGGGGCATTCGAGGCTGATGACGTGTGATAAGGTCATGGCCATCCTTCGGGAATCCAAGGTCCTGCATCGAAGATATATACGCAGACAAATAAGGGGATGGATATATTCGTGCAAGAAGATCTATGCTGCAGCGCCGCAGCAGTGGTGGTTGCCAACGCCATGGGCCAGGAGCTCTGTAGGGGATGAGGAAGCATACTTTCGTACATATATACAGTCACCGGACAAAGCTGTAAGTGCTGCCTGTTGCTGCAGCGGTGGACGCCAATGCAGCTGTACCACCAGCGGCGAGGCGTTCGAGGCCGTGGGCGACGTATCACATGTATCCATCTACCCAATTCACCGCAATCAATCCTGTGTTGCTCCGGCTGCAGCGGTAGGCGCCAATATGCCGGTGTTGATCGCCCCAAGGTCGTTTACTATACAGAGACACATGAATCACGTGTTAACTATGAAAAAACGATTCCAAGTCTGCTGCTGCTGCAGCGGTGGACGCCAATGTGCCGGTGACGGAGGCGTTCAAGGTGGCGGATGATGTGCTGCGGCAGGGCGTGCGCGGCATCTCCGACATCATCACGGTGAACCCCGATTGCCACCCCTTTCCAAATCCTTCGAAATCCGCAGGGCAGAGCACCCTGCGGCGCTGACGGCCTGCACAGCTACGTGCACTGCGTTCCAGACAACATGTTCATGCACAACAGCATCACAAGCAGGGGCTGCGCCGCCGGTTGCGGTGGATGTTTGATTTCAATATTGCTGGCAGCTGGACAACTATATCAGTTGTTTGACTGAGTATGTCTGCGGTCCAGCGGCTTGCACCTGCTTTGCTGATCTTCCTCAGGGCTCCCACCTGAGGGCTCCCAATGCCTGGCTAACGGCTCCCACCGCCTGGCTAACGGCTCCCACTGCCTGGCTAACGGCTGGGCTTGGCGAGCGCAGATCCCGGGCCTGGTGAACGTGGACTTTGCGGACGTGCGCACGGTGATGACCAATGCGGGGACGTCGCTGATGGGGCAGGGGCGCGCCAGCGGCAAGGGTCGCGCGCGGGAGGCGGCGCTGCAGGTAACTTTTCACCATGCCGGCTGCTGGACACCAGCACCGGCGTGTCTGCCTGATAGTCAGAAGGAAGCTTGTTTCAGAGGTGGCAATGACTAATCAAGGCGAACCTGAGGTGCAGGCCATCTCCTCGCCGCTGCTGGACATCGGCATCCAGCGCGCCACCGGCATCGTGTGGAACATCACCGGGCCGCCCGACCTCACACTCTTCGAGGTGGGCATTTTGTGTTTGTACATCTAATCTATGGAGTAGTGCGGCTGCACCGGCGTTGCGTGAAACACCACCGGGCTGCCCGATCTCACGCTGTTCGAGGTGCGGAAGAGCATGTCTGGCACGAGCATCAGGGACAATGCAGTTTAGGGGCAGCCTAAGAAACCTGAACTCCTTCTGCTTGTTCGCATGTTCCTGCGTGTTTCTCCGCGCCTCGCCCAGCAACACGCATGTTCTGAGCTGGTGCGGCTGTCGAGGTGCTGCGGGCACGCATTTCGGTGTGCGTGTCCGACTGAAACAGCACGGTGCAGTTAAACGAGGTCTCAATGACAAATGCGGGAGATGGGTAGCAGTGTCAACAACACTTGGTGCTGACGCAGGTGAACGAGGCGGCGGAGCAGATTTACGACCTGGTGGATGCGACGGCAAACCTCATCTTCGGCGCCGTGGTTGACCCCAACATGCCCAATGGCGAGGTGTGCATGGATATGCTGGCGGCTGGCTGTATTGACAGCTCTCGAACGGACCTTAAACCCCAAGCTGGGCAGAGCCTAGCTGTGCCCTCTGCAGCATGCAGAACTATTGCGTACCGGCACCCAGCGCAGCCAAACCGATTGGTTCCATGCAATCGGCCAAACAGACTATCTAGCAGACCGACTGTGAATGCAGATTGACGGTCGTTTCGTCCTGCGCAGGTGGATGTGACGCTCATCGCGACGGGCTTTGGCTCCACCACCGAGGGCGGCGCCGCGCAGCCGGCGCGTGCCGCCAGCCCGCAGCCCGCAGCCGGGGGAGCGCAGGCGGCGCCCGCGCCGCTGCCTGGCAGGGAAACCAGCGGCATCGAGATACCGGCATTCCTGCGCAAGCGGCGGGACCGGGGCAAGTGAGGCGGCGGCAGCATGGAGGCGGCAGCTTGAAGAAAGATGCTGCGCACTGCTCGCGTGACGAAGAGGGAAGGAGCTGCCGATAGGATTTCTGACACAATATGTGTGTGGTTGCACGACAGCCAGTAGATTAGTTGTTTCTCGCGCTGTGTGTTCGAAGAACGGATGCCCAACATGTTCTTACCAACCCGATATCTTTACAAATTTACTAGACCACACCTACCTGTGAATTACAACATGTGAATTACAACTCGCATGTCCCACAACAACACATTCATTCTGCACCGTCATTTGATATACAAGGGATAGCCTAATTGCCTTCGAGGGGCCAACAGCAGTGCGGACGAAGGTTCCGGATTGTTCAGCGTCTGCGCTCCCCCGGGTACAGGCTTCGAGCGCAGCGCATCATGACGGTCCTGTGCCACATCACTGCATGCTGCCCGACAGCCGCTGGCCTCGGCTGCCTGGCAACGAAAGGCACGACAAATGGGTACGTGCGTGTGTGCAAGGCACCAACACTACAGCCTACAGCTGTGGGTGCCCTAGATTCCAAAACACCCCTAGAACAGCCTCAGACGGCGCTCGCGCCAACCTGCTGCCGCGCCGCGCCGCGGGCTCGGGCGCGCTTGATGTCGCGCCATGCAGCCCGCAGCTTGGGCACCAGGTCTGCCTGCCACATGACGCCTGGGTGCAGAATACAGGCGAATTAAGGACAGCATGCAGCATCCGAAGGCATTCACTCCCGCAGATACAAAACCTTATCTCTCCAGACCTCGTCTTTTGACTGCAAACATCCGAGCTCGAGCACGTACTGCACTGCATAGGCGTGGCACACGCTGGAGGTGGGAAACGACACGACGCACCTGTGATCATGAGCGTGAAGCCGACATAGGTAGCCAGCTGGAAGATGACCCCAGTCACGCTCAGGCACCAGAAGCCGTGCAGGCCGCGCACAGGGCCGCAGCCCGGCCTGCGTCGAGAGAGACAACGACTTGAGCCCTACTGCTATTGGCGCAGCAGACGCAAGATGTTATTCTAGAGTATGAAGCTGTGCGGAAGCTGTGCGGCAAATGGCAGGTCTTTGCTGACCCTAGCAGACTCTGAACACATGAAACACGTCAGCCGACACACACTGCGGCATGTCCAGACTTCCACGGTGCGACTGCGCCAGGTGCGTACCGATACATGCTGCTAGAGGGGCCCGACCAGACGCCACTGTCTGCAGGTGAAACGGAAATGTGGTGGATAACAGCGCAGCATTTAAGTACAAGAAATTTGCTGACCGCGAGGGCCCTGTTTGGTTTGCAGCGCAATGCAGGGAGCCGCTTATAGTCACCACATCATCAGGATGCTGCGAAAAATTCACGAACGAAATGGCGGTCTTGACACTCCGAATACCAGAACAAACCTTGCAGGACATGACGCAGGGGGTCCGCCGCCACGAGGGGAACTGCCAGCAGCAGCAGGATCGTCGGCTCCAGGCGGCGCCAGATGCTTCCCCTGAGAGCGCATGCGCAAAGTCAGACAAACTGCTGCGGTGCAGCCTTCCTGGACAGCACCTACAAGATGATGGCGCCGAGTGCTACTAGCACAGGATAAGTGCAGCTGCTGGGGAGTAGCTACCAGGGCTACAACATGCAAGCTACTGGATATCTCACGTGCGATTGATGGAGCGCCAATACGTGTACTGGCAGAGGTTCGAGACGATGGCCTGCAACCAGACAAGGCGGTCAATTGAAGCGCTCGCAGTGTGAATGAAGGTGTCGCGTTCGATGCTGAACCGCCATTCAGCATGATGTCCCTCACCAGTATCATCGCGAAGCTCACGGTGTGACTGAGTGCTTTGGCTCCCGCTGTTGCTGATATGCCCAGAATACCAGCAAGCTGCGGATGTAGCAATGGCAATCAGTCAGAAACGCTCGGATGTCCACAGCGGCAACTTATCACCCTAACAGTCACGCAGCGGCGAGCTTTCCAGGCATATGAGGATACACGCTTACCAGCAGGGGCCAGCTGCGACAGCACAGATGAAGAATTGTTAAATTCTGTATCGTTTCGAGAAGGTCCAGCTAGATGGCATGAGCAGCAGGCCAGAATGCCGGCGCAGTTGCAACGCGAGTCCACTCACCATCAGGAGCCCACCAGGGCAGGCAGGCTGAAGCACAGCGTAGCGACGGCCGTCCAGAGGCTGCGGGTGTCGAGCACCACTGCCTCCTCATCGGGACCATCCTGCATCTGTGCCTGCAGGTCTGCCTGCCGGCGCGCTCCCGGAGGCCGCGATCAGGCGCCTGTGTCATGCGTTATGGACATCAGAACTGCATGAGGTAGTTGGAAGCAGTGCATTTCAAGGCAGTATGTCTCCAGCCTAACAGTGTCACGCAGAGTGTGCAGGGGAGGTGTGCACAAGGGCGAGCTGTCCTGCAGGCATGCAGGGACAGCCAGAAATGTGACACGTCGTCAAACGGTTGGCATGCACCACACACCTCCGCTGCACTCTGCTTCGTGCGTCTCCGGCTCGCGTTCCTCCGCCGGCAGCAGCGGCTCGACGGTATCGCTGCCCGCCATGTCGGGCGAAATCGTGCGCCGTGAGGCAATCAACAACGCTCACGGGGCGGCACCCAGCTCAGTAAGTAGGTTCGGCTCCACTGACACAATGTTCGCAGCCCTTCTGGGTGTGAAGTGGCAACAAAAGAAGCGCTGCAGATGTGCGTGAACATTGCATCAGCAACACGTGCACAGGGTCGCTGATGAACTGTCGTGTCTCGTCTTGCCATCGCCCCTGTCCGAGAAGCTCGGCAGTCGGATCGGACGATGGAACAGGTGCAGTGGACGCTTGGCGCACGTAACGACTAAAGTAAATCCTTTAAGTCAGCATCCTCGCCAAGCGAGCTGCGATGGTCGAGAAGAACCCCTGGTGGCGCAATGTGTCGGGGCCGTTCCCACAGTGGAATGGGCCAATCGGCTGCAAAGAGGACGGAGGTGGATCGCACAGGGGCCGCGGCACAGTGGGGAACATGCTGATACACAGAGCCGTGAACAATCACGACAGAAACAGTGAGTCAACAACCAGTGCTGTAATCAAGCTGGGAGTGCAACTCTATCTGCATTCAAGGTCATGCAATTTTCGTCATCACGGCTACCTCACATATATTCGATCAGTCCTAAATCAGGCTAACTGCGGACCCACCCGACAGAGGTCGTGGCGCTGGTGGAGAAGGGGGTGAATGTAAACGAGGTGGAGGCAGCAGGCAACACGCCGCTGCACAACGCAGCGTACGAGGGCTGGACGGAGGGCATCGAGCTGCTGATCAGCCTTGGAGCTACAGTAAACGCGTCCAACAACGCCGGCGACCGGCCCTGGCACTGGGCTCGCAACATGGGGCACACGGCGGCGATGGCGGCGCTTGAGAAGGTGTGCAGCTGTCTCCTTGGGACTGGCACACGCCTTGCAGTGATAAATCCGTTGCTTATGTGCAGTATCATTGTCTCAGCTGGGGCACAGGGCTCTTGTCTCGGATTTATGTGTCCACACACGAAGAATGACCCTGTCAAGCAAGCATCTGGCGCGTCGGCAGTGCACTCAAATGCTTTGTCCGGTTGCGCAGCACGGGGCGAGCCAGGAGCAGGGCCTGGTGCTGGTGCCAGACCACATCCCCAAAGTCAAGGTGCGGGTGCCCTCCCGCTTGCAGCGACGAAAATCAGGGCTTGTACAGCCAGGGCTTTTACAGCCAGTGCCCGTCACGGTGCACACGCCGTGAGCTGCCATGCAGACCGCGTCGTTCTGCCTGGATGCTGTCAGAGCTGTACCAAGGTATTGTAGTCGCTGCAGCAGTCACCTGGAAATGCCCTATAATCCTGTCTTCCTCATCAACTGCTGCAGGACTTCTTCGCCAAGGAGTGCTGGGCGCACCACCCCAAGCCGTACCAGGAGTTCATGACGTGGCGGGAGGCGGAGGATCGCAAGATTGACACGGAGAGAAGCAAACTTATCCCGGGCATGTAGAAAAGCAGATGTATTGCAGGAATGGTGTTGTTAGACCTGGAACTGGACAGCTTTGACATGCGTTGGCGGCGGGCACTCGCGGTGGGACGTGCTGAGCATTAGCCCCATATAAAATCAGTGTATCAACAGGCAAAATCTCACTGCACCTGCCGCCAGCAGTATCGTCTGCAGATCATGCTGCAATTGTGTGCAAAGCAAAAGACAGCCCGGACAGCAATTTGCATGCCGCGCCGCGCCGCGGCGATTGACAAAACTGCCATTACGGCCAACCCAGCTCTCCCAAATGTGCGCACTATGCACGAGTGCATCCTTGAAGTCGTTGAGGCAACCTCATATCGTTGTCAGTGCATGTTACCGGGCGGGGAGCTGCCCGATAGCACGCTTTCCCGCGCTCGCCGTGGCCGCGGAAGCAGGCATGAGGGATCGCACGTGCAGCGCTAGTACTAGCTCGCTGCGCGTGCAATTGGCCCAACACCTTACGTTCTCAGATTCAGGGCTCACAGTTCGCCATTCAAGTCGGCTGTAGTGCACCGCGCCTAGGGGCAGCCCACCTCCGACATCAGGCTGCGTGAACACATCGCGCCAGTCGCGAGCTGGCTGCTCCAGCAAAGTCCTCGGCAGCTGAAAGGTTCTGTAAGGGGCTGAGCAAGCTCCGCGCGTACTCAGAACTGGGCTGCCATGCGTCTGCCATCACCGCGAGAGCCGAAATACATCGAGGCGACGTTCAGCGGCGCGCGTCGCAAATTTCGGGTCCTCAGTAACCAAGATATGTATACGATGAGGATCGCAGACAACGGCAACACTTTAGATCAGCTGCACATGCATCGTGTGTCCCACTAGATCAGTGTGTCCCACGTGCAGCGGGCTGCTTCCACTGCTGCCTGCACACGGCGGAGACCGGCGGCCAAGTGAGTAAGCCTTTGAGAATCCCATCCCGATTCCCGCTCCTAATGCTGTACTATAACCATTTAGGCCTAATGCATCATCACACCTTCAGCAGATTTCCGAAAGCAATCGCTGCTTGTCTGCTAACGAATGTGCGGAACAAGTCGAGGAGGGCATCGATCTGAACTTGCGAGCCTACGGCGCGTATCGTTTGCACGTCAATTCCGAGAAGACCTTGAAGCAATCCCCGTGTCTTTGCCAGGTGCACACACCGCATCTGGCCTTTGCGTTGCCAGCGCAGTAGAGCAGTGGGGAGGAGGGGGGGTCTGAACACATGGTCGACCAGGTGGCTGAACTCCTGACGAAAGCGCTTTCCCAGACTGGGTCGGAGCAATTGCCCTATGGCGAAAGCCAGAAGTGGACGATTCGCCAGCACGTCGCCGACCTGCTGCAGGTCAGCATGGCTAACTTGCTTGCAGAAACTAGTCCGAACCACGCGCCAGGCCTCGAATGGACAAGAATGTGTCATGATGGTGACTTGTGTGTGGGCCGCAGGAGATTCCCACGCTGCGCCCGTCGGTACAGACCTTCACAGAGAACAATGGCAGGTGAGCCTTGAGGACGAGAATAATAGTGTACCACAGCAGATGCCGCCAATTTCGCCACGGGATTCTTTGGTGACGCCGTGCTCCGATGCGCCGCAGTGCGGTCAAGCTACTACGGGCGCAGGGCACGCTGCCAATGTATCACCAGGCAAGGTCTTAATCACCGCCTTCTGCTGTGAACATCAGGCACCTGCGAGATCCCTACTCTATTTCGCAGCTGCGCGCACCTGTGAAGGCAAGACCCGCAGTCCACGAACTGCCAGCGACGCATCGTTGACACACCTGGCCCCCGCGCGTCCAGGGCTACAAGTACAACATCCCCATGGCCATCTGGGTGCCGGAGGGCTACCCGCGACAGGCGCCGCTGCTGTTTGTGGAGCCTACGGCAGACATGATAATCAGCCCGCAGCACGCTTTCGTCAATGCCTCCGGCAATGTGCGCTCGTCCTACATTGTCAGCTGGGATGACTCCAGGTAAGGACTATTCCGATCTCGCAATGTGCTTCAGAATGAAACAGCCGCCGAGCCGTTCGGAGCGGTTGCCAGGGCTTCTGTTCCATGAGTGCACCGATCCACACTGCAAAAAGCCTGGGACCTTGCTGTGGATGCAGACTTGCCGAGCAGTGTGCTGAGCCCCGGACTGCAACATTGTCTGCATTCGTGTCCAGCAGGTCCAACCTAGTGGACATGGCGCACGACACCTCGATCCAGTTCGGCGAGGCGCCGCCGCTGTTCGCCAAGCCGCCCGACTGGGTCGAACCGCCCGCGGCCGCGGCGCAGCCTTTGCACGGCCACCACAACTCGCACGGCAGCGGCAGGGACACCCTTGAGCAGCAGCAGGAGGAAGTGTTCCAGCAGAACCCCATGATCAGGTGGGTTGTATTCCTGCAGCGTTCGTGTGACACGGCTGGGCGCCGGATAGGACCAGGAAACGGCATCAAAGAAAGCGCATCAAAACTCCGATGTGCGTGAGCGGAGTGTTCAGAAATGTTGACTGCATTCCTCGGCAGCTCATATGCACCATTATCTTGCAGCCCCCCCGGAGGCGGCGGAGGCGGCAGCAGGCTCGACCAATCCAGCAATGGGCGCGCAACGGCGCGCGGCGTTCCGCACACAGCAGCGGAACCGGACGGCGCCTCGCTGTGGGGTGGCGCTCTCACTGCCGCGCAGCAGGAGCAGCTGCTGCAGCTGCAGCAGCAGGAGGCGATGCAGCAGCAACAACACCAACAGCAGCGCCATGGCGGCAGCCAGTACCGGCATGAGCCACAGGAAGCGCAGCCGCCGCCGGCGGAGCCCGGGCCAGGGCCAGCAGAGGACCTGCACGTGAGTGGCGCTTCCGCTCTGTCTGCCATCAGCATCAGATGCAGCTTCTTCAATCAGGAGGAAACTGCCCTCCTGCGGTCGCCACGATGCACAACGCAGGTTTTCACAGCCTGTTGTCTAATGCATGATAACAACGGCGGGCGGCGGCCGCAGCTCGCCGCTTGCGCATGCGGGCCATACTGAGATTTTGCCAATCCGTAGAAGCCTGCGCAGTGCTTGCACCTGCTGTCGCTTGCCTACGTGTGAACCTCATGGAGCCTCTTACTGCATTGGACACGCAGGCCGAGTTCCGGCAGGCGGCCATCGCATGCCTGTCGAGGCGGCTGCATGCGAGCCTCACCTCGGCGGGCCAGCAGGCGGCGGCGGAAACGAATGCGCTGCTGGAGACGCAGACGGAGCTCACGCAGCGGGGCGCGCACCTCCAGATTGCAGTGAGTGACTACTATTGAGAGCACTAGACTTTGAGCGCTCGCGCTTCTGGAGACGCAGACAGAGGCTACGCAGCATGCACCTCCATAACGGTGAGTGAATACCTGAAAAGAGCCGAATCCTCATTGCGGGAGGCTTAGACGGAGTTCACGTAGCTTTGCGCTCACTGCCAGAATGCTGTAGGTGCAGCGCTCTGGGTGCTTGCGCAGAATCAGGCGGTTTGCTGATTGGCGGCATAGCCTGACAAGCTGCATTGTCTCAGATGTGGAACTGTCAATGACACTCTGGTGCAACACGAGACTTGTCGCAGACCCAGGACCTGGCATGAGAGTGGCACGTCCTGGACAGCTGCATGCTGGAGATGAAAACCCTGGAGCTAACATCACAGAGATGGAAACCCTGGAGCTAACATCACAGAGATGGAAACTTTGAAAAACACCCCAAAGATGGAAACACAGAGTCTTCCGACAATATGTTTCGACAATCTCATGAAAGAATCGTGACATGGTTCTACCATGCGCTGCAACAGATCGAGGATATGGCGCGAGAGCGGCACCGCCTCGAGAGCTGCGTGCTGGAGATGAACACCCGGGGGCGGGAGGTGGAGGCCTGGCTGTCCGCCAACCAGGCCAAGACGCCCACCGGTGGGCCTCCTGCTGCACATGCGACACTGTGCTTAATACCAAGCCAACAAAGGGCGCAAACGGCAAATGCTGCATGTGGTCCACTCCAGACCAGGTTGACACGGGAGGGAACCACAGGGGTCACACTGCAGACCCCGCCGTGGACCGGCAGCGGACACTCTGCGCCAAGGAAGCATGCGGGGTGCCTCACGATTATGACCGTCCGCCTTCAGGAGAAGCATTCGTCAGTTGGTAACTCTTTGGCCAAATGGAATTTCATTGCGGCGGCCGCACGCTGAACCCGGGCGCTGGAGGCGCAGGCACAAAGACATTTCAGCACAGTCTTTCCGGCAGCATCTTGCGGGACAGCAACACATGCTGTGTATCCATCCTGTATCATGTTGCCCGTGCAGGCGAGGTGGACGCGGACGAGGCGATCGTCGCGGCGGATGCGCTGTGTGGCCAGGCGCTGGAGGCGCAGGCGGAGGACATGGCCATCGAGGACACGCTCTACTCCCTCGAGCGCGCCTTTCAAACAGGCGTACTGGATGCCGCTGTGTACCTCAAGCAGGTTTGTTTCCTTACTTGATCTCACGCGCTCTTTGTTGCCCGAATCGCCATTGAAGTCGATGAGTCAGTCCGTCGTCTTTACTGCTGCAGTGTGCCTACATGGGTGATCGTCAACCTCTCGGCTTGCGCCACCAGCCATTTGTGGTGCCATCCAGACGGCTGCGATGTCACTGCGGCAGGTTTCCCACCTGGGGGCTGGAGCACAAGTGTCCATTCCTGCGCCTCCTGTTAACATGGTCCCTGCAACCCGGCAGGTGCGCATGCTGTGCGGGAAGCAGTTCTACGTCCGCGCGCTGGGCATGAAGGTGGCGGCGCTGCAGCACCGGCACCCGCAGCCGCCGCCGTCATCGAACCAGCAGCAGCACCGCCACCAGCAGCGGCTGGAGAGCCAGGGCTCCACAGGACGACCAGTGCAGATGCACATCGGCGACTCCTGGACGTCCACCGGCATCCTGGCCAACCCGCTGCAGGGCGGCGCCTGATTCAAGGGCACACACCGAGGCGTGGTGGCTTGGGGGTCTGCGGAAGTCCGCCGAAATGCATTGTCGTGCCCGCCAGATTGGCGTGGCGGCATGGCGAGAGGAAGTAAATGGTGCTCACCGGTGTGGACTGTGCGGATCTGACGAGGTGGTCATTTGTGGCGCAGTCAAGTTGGGGTTGCCCTATCCTGAGACAATGCTTTGCAACTCTTTCATTGATTTAGGTGCGATAAGTGCTTCTAGGTTTCCACCCTGAGGTCAACAGTCTCCTGACGTCATCTCGGTCGACTATCCACACGGCAATGTGCCGAATAAGTCATCCGATGTGGAAGCTGACGACTCCACTCCAGATGACCCTTTGGTAGAGGAAAGATGGCAGGGAACCTCTGCCGGGACACCGAATTCCTTGTTCCACGAGGAATGGCGCCATTGGCGCGGAAACAGCTCATGTCACACACCCAGAAGCATTCACGCAACTCACTCACACCCGCCCTTGCTACCTATCAGCCGGTGCACTGTACACCCGCCAAAAGCGCAGCCGCATCAGACACATCCACCAAAACCAGAACAGCATATCATCGTGTCCGCCCGCGTGGATCTGCAAAGCTGCCGTCTCGCGCAAAGCCGCCGTCGCGCCCAAAACCGCCTTCCCGCATGTCGCGCGGCCCGGACGGCGCCGGCCGCTTCCTGCCCATGCCGCCTGCAAACGCACAGCGGCAGGATCATCAACAAAGCCTATGTTCAAACGAAACCGAGAGACCGTCAATCGTTAGCCCGGCTTGAGCAGCGTAGGCGATGGCGCTGCCGCCCAGCATCGCACCCATGGCCGTGCATGTTCCAACCATGGCTGCTGCGCTGCAACTTGTCGTGCCGACACGGCAGAGCATCCGGCGATCCGGCTGCGCACCCGGCGGGTAGCGCCCGTCGTAGCCGCCGGACGCATCGGGCGGCGGCAGGGCGCGGTGCGAGGAGCGCGCCGCCTCCGCCTGCGACTCCAGGTCCCGCATCTGGCGCCGCAGCAAGAACACTTGTCCCTGCAGGAGGCACATGCAGATGACGACGTTTGGGCTCCACAGCCTTGGATACTCGATACTGGTTCAACAGGACCAGGTCACGTTTTCACATATGGTCTATAGCGGCTCCAGTCAGCCATCCACCCTTCTGGGACCGGCGAGTCTCAAACATGGCAATTGCACTCTCTAGGGGTGTGGTGCACTCGCAGTGCAGCAGAACCCCAGTAGAGCATCAACCGGCAGCTGAACTGAATGCTGTCTGGTGCAGCATGGGCTAATCCTGAATGCGCTTTTAATCAACAAGCACCCCCACCTGCAGGTCCCCATTCTCCCGGGCCAGCGAGGCATGGTGCTCAGCAGTCGACGTTCTGCTGAACTGTCTTGCAAGTTTTGCCCACGATAATGGCCTTTCAAAGAACGGTCCCACCTGCAGGTCCTCGTTCTCCCGGTCCAGCGAGGAGGCGTGGTCCTCGAGGGATGCGTAGGCACGGCGCAGGTCGTCAGCAAAGCCCTTGGCCAGCGCCGCGCCCCGCTCCAGCTCGTGCACCTTGCCTTCCGCCAGCTCCCGCCCCATCTCCTCGTTCTCGTCCTGACTTCGAAGATGTGCTGTCAACATTCGTCGTTGTAATCACTTACTTACGGGGCCGCTGCATCTGCACGTTATGCGCCCCAGCCCGCCGCCGCCCGCCGCCTGCCGCCCCATGTTTTGGTTCCCGTCCCGGAGTGAAGGATCCCGCAACCTTTCTGGCCGCTTCCAGCCACTCTGACTACTTCCAACGTTTCGTCCCTTTACACCGCTGCCGTCCCATTGCACGGCTGCGCCCCAGTGCGTGCCACTTCCTGCCGGCTGCCATTTGCAAGTGGCTGCATGCAAAACGACAGAACGTCACCCTGGGCCCCCGGGCACGTGCGCACCTGGAGCGTGCGGCACTTGGCCATGAGCATGCGGCCGGTCTTGGAGTCCTGGCTGAAGTTGACGGCCTGCAGCTCCTGCTGCAGGTGCTTCACCTCCCGCGCCTTCTCCTCCGCTTCCCCCCGCAGCCGCTCAAACTCCCGGTTCACCGCCGGGTCCAGCAGCAGCTGCCGCACCTGAGGGGTTGCGATTCAACAAAGATTGAGACACATGCGGCCAGGCTCCATGTAGGTTTGAAGTGTGGTGGGTGGCCGCAGCCATCCGAACTCCAGCATCGCCGCCATGGCCAGCAGCAGCTGCCGCACCTGCAATCGGGCACCTCCGATGCATCTCAAGGCAACTCTGACCAGTACTGGAATAGTATGTAGTGTAGCGCGGCCGCCAAAAACACAGGGTCACCAACAAGTCCAGCAGCAGCCGCCGCACCAGCGGAGCAGACCGCATTGCATCACATATGCGGATTGGCGTCATCGGCGTTACCACTCCTCGCTGTTGCACGATTGCTCTACCGATATTCGGTTTGAGGGCGCTGCGTCGTGTGATGCGCACCTGCACGATGCTGGGGTCTGCTGCCTGCCGCGCGGTGTGCAGGCTGCGCCGCAGCTGCACATTCTCCAGGTTCTTCTCCGCGAGCGCAAACTCCAGGCCGTTGGCGCGGGCTGTGGCTGTCTGCAGCTGCGTCTGCGCCGCGGCGGCGTCGTCACGGGCTTTCCGCAGCGCTGCGGCTGCTGCGGCTGGACTGCCCGCTGCTGCACCGGTGCTGTCGGCTGTGAAGGCTTGCTGCCAGGCGTCCAGCGCGGCATTGGCCTGCTGTAGCTTCGCCTGCGCGATCATAGGGCTATATGCGTTCGGAAGGCATTGTGCGTTGAATTTTGCTATTTTCGCCTGCATATTGGGCGAACAGGCCGCCGCTGACGTGGAAACATTGCAAAGGACACTCAGCAGAAGCACAATGATGTGCTAGGCTTGCCGGTCTCACCTGCAGCTCTGACTCTCGTGCTGTTGCTGCTGGCGCTGATGCATTGCTGTTGGTGGCAGTCTGCGCGGACATTGGGGCGGTGCACGTCAGACCGCATTTCATGTGCCAATGAGTGAAAGAACATTCCTGGAATCCTGGGGCATCCAGCCCTCCGCACACCTTTGCTGGTGCTGCCTGTGTCGGCTGCTTGATTGGAGGGACCTCGGCGAAGGCGTCAGAGGTGTCGCCGTAGATGTCATCGCCGTATATGTCCGGCTGAGCACACAAACAGATCAGAGGCACATTTGCTGCATGTGCACCAGGAACAGCGACAGAAACAGCTAGCAAACCATCTACGCTGGATTACGCAACGCCAAAAGCACACGGTGAGCCTTGAATAAATGAGCCACCTCGTCCATCCGCACTAGCGCCGCGCAGGGCTGTGCACTATACCCAAGGACAGGGCCCTGTCCGCCTGGCTACGATTGCTCCAAGGCCTGCGTTGATCTCTCTCGTCTCCGCTGCAGCCCGTATGCCGTGCGTGTGAGTCCGCGTAGTAGGACTAGTGTCGGCTTTCGATGTTGATCTCCTGCTGGCCGGATGTTGGCAGTCGCTTCTGCGCGGGTCCAGCTACAGCAGGCAGGGTCGGCCTGGCGGGCAGCTTTTGTCGGCTTCGGGCGGCCCTGCTGTGCGCGTGCAGCTGGCAAACGCTGTATGCAGAAGCAAATTATGTTGTCGTGCCATTAGCACCTGATATTGCCCTAATAGACTCAACCCAGACTTTACCGGCGTTGCCGAAGCATGCAAAATTGCATTGTGACATTCAATCCTGCTTGTGACATGAGCAGATACCTCTAGGAACTGGACATCTGCACGGCCGTCGCGTTGCAAGTCACCTGAGGGCAGGCCTCATCGCTTGTCTGAACCACCCCAGAGGTGCAGCTGACGCAGACATGTCTGCCTTCGATGACATTTTTCGCCCCGCTGACCGCGCTAAGAGTGCGCTCTTTGCGGACCTGCCGGCACAGCCCAAACAGTCTGCCAAGAAGACGTCAAAGGCCAGTGTGCCAGAGGCGGCAATTGGCGGCGGCGGCTTGAATACGCAGCCTACAAAGGCTGCCAAGCCCGCAAAGTCCGGCAATGCCAAAAAACGCCAGCAGCAGAATGATTCTGACCCACAGCCGGCAAAGGCAGCGAAAAAGCAAAAGGTCAGCCGGCTGCCGGCGGCGCCCACAGCGGCCGCGCCCGCAGAGCCAGCGGCGGTGCAGCAGCGGCAGCGACCTGCCCCGCAGAAGCCCGTCAAGGCAGCTGCCGGCGCACGTGCTACGGCTGGCCAGTCTGCGGCCGCCAGTGCGGCCGCCGCCGCCGCCGCCAAGCTCCTGAAGCAGCAACAGCAGCAGCGGCAGCAGACGGGCGGGCAGGACTCGGATGCGGAGGCGGCGCCGCCGCCGCTGCACGAGACTCTGCAGCGGCAGACGCGGCAGCAGCGGCAACAGCGCGCCAAGGCGAAGAAGCAGAAGCGGCAGGCGCAGGCGGCGGCAGCTGTGGCGGCGGCGGCCCCGGAGGTCGCCACGCCAGCGGAGCGAGCTGCCGCCGACGGCGAGGCCGCCGCCGATGCCGAGGCCGCCGCGCAGCAGCCCCTGGACACCGCAGCTGATGGCGTCGAGCAGGTGGGCGCCCCCACGCACTGTCACTGTGGTGCCTCATGAGCATCTCATGTGCATCGGAGGACGAATGCTGTCGCTGGTTTTGATCGCCTGCTGTACTACTGGTCGAAACGACATCCAACTGGTGCAAGTCTTTTCCAGCGACCCTATGTGCTCCAGGCGCAGGGCAACAGCCTCGAGGACAACCTCGACCGGACCGTATTTGTGGGCAATCTGCGCGCGACCACGAAGCCGAAGGCCGTTAAGCAGCTGTTTTCGAGGTGCCAATCTTGCCTCAAAGTGCAATATCACTATTCGATGACCCCTCGCAGCAGTTCAACTCCAGCAAAGAAAAAGGCGACATCCGGTAAGCACCTCACTGGCGGAAGCACGCATTGCCCAAATGGGTGCTGGGCATGCCTGGCAGCCCACCTCAATCGATCGGCAGGCTTGAGTTCGCAAAACCCCGCAGGATGCGTCTCGCGTCTGGCACATCTGCGGCGTGGTGCAGTTGATGCGGCTGCGCCCTAGATTCAGGCCACATGTTGTGGCTGCGGCTGCTGCTACCTTTATGTGATCACTGGTGGTAGCACAGTGAAGGCAGCTCTGAAGAAGCTTTGCATGTGGCGCAGCTACGGCAAGGTGGAGTCCGTGCGGCTGCGGTCGGTGCCCGTGGCGCTGGACGCGGGCATGCCGCGGCGCGCGGCGGTGCTCCTGGGCAAGGTGGACGCCGATCGCGCCACCGCGCACGCGTACGTTGTGTTTTCGTCGCCGGAGCAGGCGCGCGCCGCGCTGGCGCACAACATGCGGGTGGTGAGCCCCCTGAAACCAGACCATTGTACGAAGCACGAACACTGGATGCCCCTGGCTGCACACTTTTTGCGGGTGGTGAGCCCTGAAACTACATACCAGGTACCCTCGGCTGCCCCCTGGCGTCCCTCAGAAGTCCATGCCATAGTGACGTCAACTCTCCTCGTTCTTTCACGGCTGTGCAGGGCAGGTGCAACGGGTTGTTGTGCACACGAAGTTTAAGAGGCCTCAAGTGCTCCTCTGCAGAGTCGGATTCGAGCAGTACACTGCTGTCAGGACGTTCCTGACCGACGCTGCAACTGCTGCGGCGCAGGTGGATGGCCTGCACCTGCGCGTCGACATGGCGACGGGCGCCAGCGGCACAGCGGGGGCAAAAACGTACAGCCGCGGGCGTTCCATCTTCGTCGGCAACCTGCACTTTGCTGCGCAGGTGATGCGCGCGGCGCTGCCTGCCTGGTGCTGACTTCCTCTCCTTCGCACTGTGCCACTCCTCCCACATGCAGCAGCCAGCTCTGCAGGTGCCCGGCGACAGGGCTCGCATCCCAAACGAGCAGGGCCTGCGGTTGAGTGGCCTGGCAGATGGGCAGGCCAACTGCAGGAGCAAGCTTGTACTCGCCAAACCTCACTCTGACGGTGTGAGACTTCTTTGGACGCAGGACGAGGACCTGGTGCGCCTTTTCAGCGACGGCGCTCTGGACCCGGAGCTCGCTGACGCCGTCACCGCCGTGCGAGTGGTGCGCACCTCCGTGCAGCCAGTATATTAAGCTGCCTTTGCAGATGTGACTGGCGGTCCCTCATGACCACTCCTGGCCGGTGGCTCGACCGGCCTGAGTTGAGGACCCTGCGTTGACCGAGGCCGACTCAGTGTGCAGCCGCTTGATAGATGTGCGTCACAACAAGCTGACTGTCATGCGCAAAGTGGGAGTGGCCGCTCGCGTGCCGCAGGTGCGCGACAGGAAGACCAACATCGGCAAGGGCATCGCCTTCATCGAGTTCAAGACGAAGGCCGCCGCGGCCGCGGCGATGCGGCTCAGCGAGCCCAAGCTGAACGGCCGTCCGCTGCGCATCTCCTTCCTGAAGCAGCCCAAGGCTGGCGCCTCGGCGGCAGCGGCGGCGACGGCGGCAACAGACTTGAAGCCAGGCAAGTTCACAGCACCACTAGGCAGGCTGTGGTCCTGGTGCAGCTGTTTCTCTTCTTTCTGCACTCTGCTGCCATGCGTTGCCATTCCACATGTGTGCAGAAACGAGTTATAAGATCCGTGAACAAGGACCGTATCGATGAATGCCATCCTTTGACGCCAGCAGGCCAGCAGAGCGGCAGCCAGATCGCCCGGGCGCGCATACAGCAGCGTGACGTTGCTGGCGGCAAGAAGGCGGCGGCCCAGCCCTGGATGGGAATGAAGACGAAGGGGCCGCTGAAGCTTTCCGCCAAGCCAAAGGGTCCGGCACAACAGGCCGCCAAGAAGCCCAGGGGTGCCGGCGGCAAGGCGGCCGGCAATAAGGCGCCTGGCAAGGCTAAGCGCGCCAAGGCCGGTGGCGCGAAGGGCAAGAAGTAGAGCGCGTGTTTGCTGGCAGCCATGAACTCTGGCGCTGACCTTTGCCGGCCCGGCAACTGCCAACCGCAGCCGGTTTGTCCTGCATTCGAGCCCCAACCTCCAACCGCCTGGCGGATTCCAGGCGGTCCTGATTAGGTGCTCATTGTCTGTTAATAATTCTGCTCGCTGATCCTGAGCCCTCTGCATCAATGCACCATTCGACGCTGGAACCACTGTGACAGGCGCGCAGCTTGCGCACAGAGCCCGAGTGTCGTGTGCTGGCCGTGCCCCTACCGCGCTGCAGCACAATCCAGCCCGCGGGCTGCCTGTGAAAGGCAAGGACAAACGGGCGGTGCCTGGGCGGCTTCTGGGCAAGCGACGCCGGATCGGGAGCCGCCGTGGGCCGGTATCGCGGCTGCCCAGGCGCAGCAAACCGTGGAAGGGGAGTTGTCGCGATGATCGGGTTCTGAGGGCACGCGGCTCGCAGCCGGATTGGCGAGCGGCCTAGATCTTCCGGTGAGCAAGCTTACTCACCTGCCCACAGCAGCGACAGCAGTGGGAGGGACGGATGCATGCAGCACCCAGGCGCCGTGGGAAGGCGTGCGTGGAACAGCGGGGTCCCAGGCAGCTTCACAGCCGCTCAACATACTCGGTCGGTGCACGGTCTTATTGGGCAGCACATCGGGATCCCGCGCCGCGGCTGGGGCGCTGCAGAGCTCAGCATATACAGAAGTAACACTCTGCGGGGGTGACGCCTGCGTCGGCTTTGCTCTGCATGCCGTCCAGGTCCGTGCGTCGACGGCCTGGGTTTGGCTTCTGGGACGGTGGGCCAGCCATGACGGGCTTCCCGCAGGCACTGCGCCCCTGGCTGGGGCTGCATCAGGCTGGACAGGCCCAGATCCGATGCTGCCTGGTGGTGTCAAGAGCGTGCCTAGGCCGCACCCAGCGGTCTTGCATGAGGTGTCTCGGTGCCCGCGCTGCCCATCCTGGCCGCACCGACTGAGGTCCTGCCGGCTCAGTAGTGTGCCTCGCAAACAGGTCAACACGCCATTCGATCCTATGGCCTGGGGGACGCCAGCTGGCTCGATGTGCCGCTCAAGGCTTGCCTAGTCCAAGTGGCTGCGTGAGGTGACAGCGCCCTGGCTGCATACGCATGCTTTGATGGACGCCAGCCCTTCGGATCCGGCAGTTCTAGAGGCAGTCGCTGCGTTGGCGTTGCTCGATCAGGCGCCTGGTCGCCAGCCTTCCGAGCTGCAACCCCTCTGAGGTGGTTACGGGGGCAAGAGAGCATGTCTTCTGCCCGAGTCCCACGAGACGCTGGCTCGGGCGGCCTGCAGACATGCCGGCGGCCGGTCCACTGCCGATCAAGACACGTCGGCACCTGAGCACGGTTGGATAGGGAGCCTGATTTGCAGCTGTGGGAGCCACATCCTACAGCGCTGATGTTGCTGTTCCACTGTGATCCAGGGGCTGGCATAAGGCTGGCGATCATGAGCGCAAAGCCGCAGCAGGCGGTGAAGCCGCAGCAGGCGGTGAAGCCGCAGCAGCAGGTCCTCAGCCAGGACCAGTGCTTGCGCGCCCATGCCGCCCGCCACGCGACGGCTACTCGGGAAGGCAGCAACAGGTGGGGGCGCCAAACATCGCACTGAACGCCTGCAGCAGGCGCTGCTGGGTGCAGTGTTCTCTCTGCTTGCAAGCCAGCGTGAGGTGTGACATCACACGCCGCCCATGCAGGTACGCTGATACCGCAGCTACCGAGCGGCTGCATGAGCGCACCTGTCGCAAGCTTAATCGGAACATGGCGTCTTTGGATCGCGCAGCTCGGTGTCCGAGGCGATGGAGGACGCGGTGCTGTTCATGGTGCGGTACCTCCAGGAGGTGCAGGGACCAAAGCATGTAGTGGGCCGCGATTTCGCTTACATCGCGGCCACGCCCGAAGCCCGGCGCCTGTTCCTGTCCACCGCCCGGCACCTTATGCTGCAGGTGAACCGCAAGCAACAAACGCTTTATCATTGATGCCGGGACCTGCGCCTCTTCGGGAGTGTCCTCCCTCTGAATATTGTAGTGAGTTCAGGCGCATTGATATGACTCCTGTTGTGGTCGGATCAACAAGCGGCTCACAGGATGGCCCTCTGCTGCCGTGGCCTGGTCAAGGCACAAACATCAGCCCGCGACTGAATTCGTTTGTGTTGCCGCCGCAGCTTATCCGGTCGGGGGAGACGTACTTGTCGGTGACCAACTTCCACGACCTGCTGTGCCTCATGTGCCCGGACTTCCAGCTGCGCGTCGTCAAGTCCGCCTTCAAGGCGGCCTGGGTGGTGCTCAAAGGTGGGCTGCTGTTTCTGTTGCACGCCACCTGCTGCCCCCCTGAGACCTTTCCACGAGTGCCATTTGTGGTGTACAAGTTGCTTTCAGCGGAGTGACGCAGCGGATTGCAGCGTCTGCTGAGCATCTGGCCATCATGTCTTAGGTGATTCTTTGATGCTGTGACATGGCGCAGCAGGGGCCAACCCAACACCACAGAATGTTTCGTCTTCTGCTGAGAAGCTGAACAAGCTACCTCTAAACACAACCGCGATCCGTTTCCGCGCGCAGACCGGCCGCGCGCGTCGCCCCAGCCGAAGCTGCCATTTGAGAAGTTCTGGAAGTGCCTGGAGCTGACATGGCTGTACGAACCGTACTTCCTGTCAGTGCGGCGATATGTCTTCGACAGCGACAGCCACCGGGGTGCGCCGCCGCTCTTCTCCTGTGCATTGCTGCAGCGTGTACGGACACAAGAATCTCCTGCATGCCATGACATTGTGGGCGAGAAGCCCCGACATTACACAAAGATAGGGCAGGACAGGACTGCGCATACATGTGCATCTCTGTGTGCTCCTCAGTGGCAGCCGAGAGCTGCGTGCAACACAGGACCTCGTCCTCGAAGTTTATCCTGCATTCTGTGTGCCTCTGCAGTCAAAATGTCGGCCCAGGTTAAGCAGGCGGTGCTGGAGGTGGAGGAGTACATCCGCCGGGAGAACTGGCCCGCCATCCCGCACGACATCATGAAGGTGATTTTCAGCACCCAGGTTGTACACAAGCGCATGCCTTGCGATAGCAAGTCAGACTGGGTGCAACTTCTGACACCGGAACAGAACATGGGGCGAAGGCAAAGCGCGTTGTGATTCGCACATCCGCTACATGTGTTGCATCCATTGTGTTGCATCCGTTGCAGCCTGCCTCGCTGGAGCAACTTATGACATCTTTCTCATTCCCCTACGGCAGGACGCCATCGGGCGCGCCAGCGTGATGCACGGCGACACGGCGGCGTGCCACTTCGACGGCATCGTGCGCGTGCTGTGCCTCAGCGAGCGCCTGCGCCACCACATCAAGTTGGAGAACAATCCGACTACGCTGGCGGCACGGCAGGCCGCCATTGCTGCGGCCACCGCCCTGGCAGAGTGCGCTGTCTGCGCTATACCTGCTCCGCCCTTCATCCCTATCTCTGCTGCACTGGTGCATTTGGCTCTGCAATGCAAGAAAAGTCTGTTTTACTGCCCCTCCGCCGGGCTAGCAATTACGGCTCTAGCAAAACCACTCCTGCCAGATCTCTCTGGCAAAATCGGCTCCTGGCAATTGCGGCTCCTGCAACATCACTCATGCAAGAACCCTCGTGCAAGTTCCGCTGCTCACCATAATGCTGTCTGCCTCTGTCATTGCAGGAAGAAGCGGCGCAGCAAGATGGCGGCGGCGGCGCGCGACGGCAGCATCGTGCGCACGACGTCGATGGATCGCGTCACCTCCTACGGCTCCTTCGGCGGCCACTCCCTGGACCGCACCACCAGCTTTGGCAGCGCCGGCGACAGCGGCTCCCCCCGCTCCTCCTCCTCCTTCGAGGTGCACGCCCCTCATGAAACACATAGCCCAGTCTCCCCATCAACAAATTACAGTGTAGCGCTTTGCTGACAATCTGCAGCAGATGCAGTAGATGTCACAGTCATATGAAAAGCACCCTGCCCCAGGGTGTGCCTTGCGAGGGGAGGGGACCTGCATGTGGACACGCTTGGTCCAGACGCATGGTGTGACGGCCGTGCGCCGCATGTCGCCTGAAAGAATGCTCCGCCAGACATGATACCTTGACACCGCCATCCTTGACGCCGCTTTCTGTCGGTGTTGCCGCAGCAGAAGGTGCCAATGATGGCGCCGCTGCCGCCGGCGGTCACGCGCAGCAAGGAGTCGAGCGCGAGCGGCAGCAGCGGCAGCACCTCTGCCGGCAGCAAGGGCAGCCCCAAGCCGGCGATGCGGGGCGTCATCCCCGTGCACTCAGACTCGCGCGTGCCGCACTCCCCCGCCGACAGTGTGAGCGAGATCACCGCCGGGCGCGAGCCGGACGCAATGAAGATCGCCGCAGCGGACATCCGCAACAGCTCGGAGAGCGCCTCGGAGATCCAGCCCTGCGACTGAGGTTGACGTGGCGGCTGCGTCAGCGCGGCAGTAGGCGCGCCGGCGCAGAGGCCGCCCTCATGCGCTGGCAGCGGCGGCGGCCCCTGTGCCGGCGCGCCGGCGGGGGCGGGGCTCGAGGCAACACGGGATGTGGAGTTGCTCGCTGTTGGCGGTTGACCACGGGGCGCGGGGTGGCATTCTCACCGCGCTGTGATTTGGCTTTTCATTCCCATCCCGGCGGATCGCGGCATGGGGCGCCACGCGCGATGGCCCACCGGGCGCGCATGATTATTGTTGACAAATCGTATCAATTGAATGGGTCGGATGTACAGAGATCTGATTTCGAGACCATCCAGCATCTGGGACTTGATACTGACTAGAGGAGCTGCAACAGCCAGGGGAGTGCCCTCTGTTTCAACCCTGCGATAGGAGTAGGACCGCGTAGAGAGCCAGGACTGGTTGACTGCCTTCTTTCACAGCCTGCACCAGGTGTAGTTTGCGAGGCTGCCCCTGGCAGTGCGACGGCAGAGGACTATGTGTAGGCCAGCAGCAGCAAAATTGTTCTGGAGTCAAGGTCGAAGCGTCGATGACAGAAACAGCACACAAACTGCCGAGGGCGCCTGGCACCGCGCCGCCATCGCATGCTCGCCCACCACCACTGCCCGGTACCCACCAACACTACGGCAGCTTCACAGGAGCAACGGCTCAAAAGCTCTATTGCCCATCATCGCACTCCAGCTGATCATTCACATGTCACAAGGTACCTGACGTAGGCGACCACGTGCGTGGAAGGCAGCACTCGATTCAGGCAAGGGGAATTTCAAGAGAAATTAAAATTCCCCTTGATTCAGGCTCCCGCAACTCGCGCGCGCCAAGCGAGCACACTCAGCATACTCAGCACACTCAGCATTGATTGCGCCGAAGCGACACTCAGCACACTCAGCACACTCATTGATTGCGCCGAAGCGACACTCAGCACACTCAGCACACTCAGCACACTCAGCACACTCAGCATACTCAGCACACTCAGCACACTCAGCATTGATTGCGCCGAAGCGAGCAACTGATGGGCAGCCACCAAGCACCGATGAAGGCCGACCGAAGAAGAGCAGGCGCCTCACAGCGCAACTACATCCCTCCATCCCCGAGGGGAGTACCCCAGCAACCCTGCTGCCAGTACATTACATTCCTTTAGATGGCGGCGGTCCGCACCTGGACCCAAGCATGCATGGCAAAAGGCCTCGTATCACTCCAGCCAAATTCGTGAACACTACCTTTGTGCCGATCACTGAGACGC